>ERZ761597.14-NODE-14-length-99022-cov-6.324633_pt1 | contig 99022 bp, 102 predicted proteins | sample MGYA00433093_ERZ761597 | MGnify/ENA primary metagenome ERZ761597 (study PRJEB28899, sample SAMN03785557) | bioreactor sludge metagenome | biome: EBPR Sludge; feature: EBPR Bioreactor; material: 0.22µm filtered reactor supernatant | place: Saint Lucia: Queensland... | reverse complement strand
TACCAATCTTGGTGCCGAGAAGTGCTTTCATGCCTTCTTTCTCCCATTTAAAATCCCCGGTGGCGAGCGGTATCGGTTACCCGACCTTCTCATTCACGCGGAAACAAGTTGTTATTACGTAATAAGTTACCAATTGAATATAGCACATTTTATAGTGGTCAGTCAAGTGCTAATACCCGCATTTAAGATGTCTCAAACGGATTGACTGTCTATTTTAAATATGCAATAATATCGTCACGCATCCGTCCGATATGTCGTCTTCCGACATAGGAAAATGAGGTCATCGTGATATTTGACATGGACCCTACGAAAGTTGCGGAGCACTTTCAAGCCGAGCTCGCCAGGGATGACTCATGGAACACCTACTATGCCTCAGTCTCAAAACCGGAGGTGGTAAGCATGGATGTCTTCGAGAAATTCTGTAAGGATGTCCGAGACATACTCTCCCACAGCCAATTTAATGATCGAATCGAAGGCGTTTACGCTCGCTTGTACGCAGGCAGCAACACCAATGACGAACCGATTCGAATCGAACTGGTGATGTCTACACCGTGAGTAAAGCTTGAGTCATACGCTCGCAACATCTCGTGAAGGAGAAAGCAATGCAGCACCTTTCACCGCAAGAAATCGACAAACTGATCAATCAGATCGGGGCCTACACGCTTGTTGCAGACGCGACCAAGAGTGAGGTCCGGGTCAATCCGATCGACTGGGCTACCGGGAGCAAGAGCCCCTCTCGTAAGCAGATGGTGAAGCTCTGTGTCCTCAAGGAGGTCATGGACATCGTCATTGCAAGAATCGGGCAAGCAAAGGCTCGTCAGTGGCTGGAGGGCGTCAGCGCCCCGAGCGCTTCGGAGTCTCCTCTCCAGCTCATTCGCAACGGAAAATATGAGGAGGTGCGACGTTCTGCCCAAAACACCAGCTAGGTTTCGAGCTAGTCACAATGCCCGCGATTCGCGGGACGCCTGGAACATGCTAGGCGTCCCGCTGGAGTTGCGGGCTATTTTATTTGATTAAACTACGATACCGGCAGGCACAAAGTAACTAATTACGCCGACAACAAGTAGCACAGCGTACCAAATCTTACGATCTTCCTGGTGATGCTCGAATGCCCGTACTATGAGAAATCCGAGGATAATACCCAGCGGAATGGCCGTAAAGTGAAAGCTTGCTAAGGTAAGTGGCTCAGCAAATTTAAGCCACATTGTTCCAAGTAGCACTACGACAACTAGCTTCAAAAAGTATGTACTGTCACTTTCGAAGACACGCTCATGAAAGCGCTTCGAAGTGGATTTTTTTCTTGATTTTATTTGTTTTGGCATAGCAGTAAAAACCATTGTAAATAATGTTCCGCTCAAGCACAAGCGGTGTATACTACATACATGGCTACTAAGAAATCATCTACCAAGAAGACTCCTGCAACAAAAAAACCGGCTGCTCGCAAATCTGCTGCGAAAAAAAGTAGCCCTAAACGACTTTCACTTCGTTCCCACGTAGGGCTTCGTAGCGAAGAATCTGAATTTATGACATTCCAAATTACTAAGCAGACTCTCTATTGGGTAGTTCTCGGTGCGGTCGTTATCATGTTCACACTATGGCTATCAAAACTTCAGTCTGACATTCAGACTCTGTACGATCAGATCGATGCAAGCAGTATTGAATCGTCTACAATGTAATCACTGCTCAAAATAAAAATGACTCCCATACTAGGGAGTCATTTTTATTTGAAATCTTACATACGGATTTCTGCGTCGACACCAGCTGGTAAGCTGAGGTTTTGCAGGCTATCAATTGTCTTGGGGGTTGCGTTGGTGATGTCGATAAGACGTTTATGAACGCGCATTTCGAAGCTCTCACCACCAGTCTTGTAGACGTGTGGACTCTTGATGACAGTGAATGTACTTTTACGAGTCGGCAGCGGTACAGGACCAGCAATGCTCGCACCGGTTCGTACAGCCGTGTCAATAATTTGCTTTGCTGACTGGTCGATGACCTTGTGGTCATATGCTTTTAGACGGATTCGAATCCGTAGGCCTTCTTCTTTTACCATAGTAAATACTCCTTATGGTCGTTTACATACCGTAACCTCAGGCTCGAATCGGTATAGAGTCGTCGTCTGGCCGAGTTGTCGATACAATTTATTACTCTTTAACCCTATCAAATTTTCGAAATAGACACAAGACATGTTATTGACTTTATTGTTAAAATATAGTAATATATAAATAATAACCTATCCCGTAGGAGCACCTTATGCGCATCAGAACAGTAGAAGGCATTGACGATTGTCATTGGGTGGATTCCGAAGATGGCCTATCCGCAGTGGCGGTAGACAGCGCTCGGTACACAAGCCCTCAGTCTGCGATCTACGCCCTCACCGAGGACATGCTTCGAGTGACTGTCGACGAAGGTCTCGACCAGTGGTGGCCAGCGCGCGACACCATCGCAACGAGAATGCCAGGCTTGCTCGATCACGCCAACTACACCCACCTCGTCCAAGCCGTCACAGATCACTTCAACGGCCTGGACACCACTGGTGGAGTGCGATTTCCTGTCAAGGAAGTCCTGCTCGCCAATGAAGACATCGTCATTGTCATCGGCGACAGGTCGAGGATCTGCGAGATGACACCGATGCCAAGCACCCACCCCGCGTGATCCGTCGAGGCCTCTTCTGGCCTTCGGGTCAGGCGGGGTTTCGCATTTCAATTCAAAAATACCTCCGATTTCTCGAAGGTATTTTTGAATAGGTAAGCCTCAGTTACTTAGTAATCGCAGTTACGACACCTGCGCCAACGGTCTTACCACCTTCACGAATAGCGAAGTTAAGACCTTGCTCCATAGCGATAGGAGCGAGTAGCTTTACCTTAAAGGTAACAGTGTCACCTGGCATAACCATTTCTTTGTCAGCTGGAAGTTCGACTTCACCAGTAACGTCAGTCGTACGGAAGTAGAACTGTGGCTTGTAACCCTTAGCGAATGGAGTGTGGCGACCGCCTTCTTCCTTCTTCAGGATGTAAACCTCTGCGTCAAATTCGGTGTGTGGAGTGATTGAACCTGGCTTAGCGATAACCTGACCACGCTCAATTTGCTCACGCTCAATACCACGAAGTAGTAGACCAGCGTTGTCACCAGCTTGACCTTGGTCAAGGTTCTTCTTAAAGGCTTCAATACCGGTAACGGTAGAAGTTTGAGTTGCCTTCACACCAACGATCTCAACAGCTTCGTTCAATTTAATGACACCTTGTTCGATACGACCAGTTGCTACCGTACCACGACCCTTGATCGAGAATACGTCTTCAATTGGCATAAGGAATGGCTTGTCCATGTCGCGTGGTGGTTCTGGTACGTAGTCGTCAAGCGCTTGAACCAGTTCCATAATCGCGCCTTCGTACGCTTCGTCACCTTCTAGGGCCTTGGTAGCAGAACCCTTGATGATTGGAGCGTCTTCGTCGAAGCCGTTCTTCGCAAGTAGTTCGCGGATGTCCATTTCTACGAGTTCAACAAGTTCAGGATCAGCAATGTCCATCTTGTTGAGGAACACAACGATTTTAGGCACACCAACCTGCTTCGCAAGTAGTACGTGCTCACGAGTCTGTGGCAATGGACCGTCAGTTGCAGCAACTACAAGAATTGCACCATCAACCTGAGCAGCACCAGTAATCATGTTCTTTACGTAGTCTGCGTGTCCTGGCATGTCCACGTGAGCGTAGTGACGCTTTTCAGACTCGTATTCCTGGTGAGAAGAAGCAATGGTGATACCACGAGCCTTTTCTTCAGGAGCATTGTCGATGTCGTCGTAATTACGTGGCTGGTTAACTGGGCTAGGTAGCTTCTTTGCCAGAACGTGCGTAATAGCAGCGGTTAGAGTTGTCTTACCGTGGTCAACGTGACCCATGGTACCTACGTTGACGTGCGGCTTGCTTCGATCGAAATCGGCCATTGAGGTTATTTCTCCTTTAATTAGTTATTAGCTAGCGGCAATCAATAAAGACCTCGCAGCGTATAGGTCATATTATACATAGACATCAGGGGTTAGTAAAGCGCAATGATGTATTTTATGACTCTATTGTTTCGGGCATACGCAGCTGCTTCTTGCTTTGCGCACGCCAAGCCTTCATTGCCCAGCCAATCGGCAGCACATCGTGATATCCAATCACATCTGCAAATGAGCGAAGTATGGCAGCCGGCCAGCCATAAAAACGAAGCCTACCCCACTCAAATAGCGCCCAGTTCTCACCAATCGGTATGACACACGGCGGCAGCTTAACTTTATATGGTGAAGTGTTACCCTTTAGGTGCTTGGCGACAAAGATTGCATCGTGAAGTGCTGTTTGTGCCAACCCGGCATAGGGAGTATCGGCGTTGTCACCGATCACGTACACATGATCGCTCGAGCGCATGAATTTATCGACTTTTACCTTGCCTCGCTCATTCATCTCGAACTGGGATTCATTGGCTTTGAAGAATGGCGCATTGGCAACCCCTGAAGTCCATATGACGGTTTGCGTCGTAAGTGGGCGCCCGTTCACAATCAATGCATCGGCAGTCTGACGCTCAACTTTCTTATTTACTTCTACATGAACACCGAGCGACCTAAGCCTACGAAATGCTTTTTTACTGGTTGCTTCAGATAGTCGCGGTAATACACGCGGGGCAGCCTCAATAAGATTAATTGTGACGCGCTTTTTCTTAATACCAAATTCTTTTCGGAGTGAACGTACATAGTGGCCGAGCGCACCGGCGAGTTCAACCCCAGTTGGACCGGCACCAATGATCACGTAGTGCTTTTCGTCGTCACTACCGTCGCTCATTTCTTTCCATAAATGCTCTTGCAACCGGAGGATTTCTTTTTGCGATTTAATGCCGTATGCAAACGTATCGAGTCCCTCAATACCGAAATAGGTCGTAACGCTGCCGAGTGCCAACACCGCAGTATCATAATGATACGATTTGCTACCGTTAAGTAGCTGCGCTGATGTATCGATCGAAGTGATTGTGTCATTCACAACTTGAATATTTGGGTGATGACCAACCATTGCATGAAGCGGTACGAACGACTCGCGGTGGTCATGCCCAGTTGCGGTTGAAAACAATGCAGGATAGTACTGGAAATGATCTTTGTCCGAGATTAATGTAATGCGGTTTGCAGGATCGTGTGCAAGTTCGAGTGCAGTCTTCACTCCTCCAAAACCACCACCCACTATTGTCACATCCAAACTTTTCTTCATATTTATATCATTCTTCCCTCTTAAATTGCTTTCATTGTACCCTATACCGCTGGCGGAACAAATACGTTCAGAATCGATGCGATAACGAACACCAAACTCAGCACAAGCGATGCACCAAATATACCCCTAGCCCATTTTGATTCGTTCGTATCAGGCGTTCGCTTGAATACGCTCATCCAGTAGGCCGATCCGGCGAGTAGCAACAATCCGGAGGGCGGCCCAACAACCTGGAATGTTATAAGACCGACAATTGTAAGCAGGTATAGACACATATACATGAGAATATGCCTGCGCACTACATTGAATGGCTTAACGACTGCCAATACCGGTACACCAGCCTTGGCATATTCTTTTTTGCGAAATACCGATATTGCGTAAAAATGTGGCATCTGCCAAGTGAATATCACAAGGAATATGAGAATAGCAGCAAGCGATACTTCCCCACTGACCGCAACGTATCCCGCCATAGCGGGTAATGCACCAGGTATCGCACCCACCAAAGTACTGTGCACTGTGTTTCGCTTGGCCCAGCCATATATAAAAACATAAAAAATATAGGCGACCGCGCCGATTAAAACTACCCAAACATTCGTATATGCTGCAAGTACAAAAAATCCAAGAATGAGAAGAATAGCCATGAATGCCATACCTACATGTACCGGGATCGAACCTGTCACCGATGCACGAGATTTGGTTCGATCCATTCGAGCATCCATTTTTCGGTCCATGTAGTTATTCGCCACACACGCCGATGCAATGACTAAGCATGTTCCCACGAGTACTCCGAGGACTGGGTTCCACATGATGCCCGCGGTTGAAGCAAATAAGGCGCCTGCCAGCGTATGAAGGGCATTGCCCCGAATAATTCCGGGCTTCGTAAGAGTATAGAGGTCTTTAAAGTAGCCCATTAGAATCCTTTTTTATTCTGTTCTTTCATGTATTCATTCATCGCTTCACCGCTCATACCCATGCGGTAGTCTAAATTCTGCATGATCCACAGAGAACCTATGACGATTACCAGCATCATGAGTATGGTAAAGCCGAATGTTACAGACCGATCACGTGAGTGGCCCGTAATCCGTAGATGTAAAAAGCATACGAGTTGCACAGCTAGCTGTACTGCAGCGAAGATTAGAACAACAATCATAGTTGCGTGCGCCGATGTGAAAATATGAGCCGTTACCAGTAGGTAGCTCGCCACACTAAGTAGCAGTGCCGAAGCGAAGCCGATGACGTATCTAACGACCAGTGTGCTGAACGAATCTTGACTCATAACGCAGCCCCCAGGTAGACAATACTAAATATGAATATCCATACGAGGTCGAGGAAGTGCCAGAACAGCGAGAATAGCGTTAATTTACGCATGGAATCGTCTGTGCGGCCAAACTTGAGTACATAAGTGAGCATTGCACTGCCCCAGATTAATCCAATGAAAATGTGCAACCCATGCGTCGCGACAAGGGTGAAGAATCCACTCAAGAATGCGCTTACCTGCCATGTATGACCTTCATGAACTAGCTCGGTGAACTCGCTTAATTCTAAGACAAGGAATGTCGCTCCAAGTAGAAGAGTGAATATAAGCGAAGCGATAGAAAGTGTCTTCTTACCAAATCGGAGTGCTAAGACAGCAATGCCGCATGTGAAGCTACTGGCGAGCAGAACGATTGTTTCGATAAGAGCGTAGCTTGGGTCGAGTAGCTCCGCTGCAGTCGGTCCATCGGCATTGTTTGGTCGCAGTATCATATACGTTGCAAAGAGACTCGCGAACAAAATGATATCCGTCATAAGGTACAACCAGAATCCGAATTCAGCCTTATCGTATTTTTCAATCACATGTTTCGTAGATCGTTGACTCATTTCATTGCCCTCGCAGATTCGTGGAACAGTTCATTGGCACTGACATGATACTCGCTATCCTGAATGCTAAGTGTGCGCTGCAATACTATAGCGATAATGGCAATGATGCAAAGTAGCGCTAGCCACCATAGGTGCCAGATAATGCCGAAACCGAATATACCCGCAATAACTCCGATATATACACCGATGCCTGTATTTTTAGGTAGCCAAATGTCTTTAAATTCTTTTTGCTTAATTCCGGTCTTACCAGCCTGTTTCATATGCCACCAATCATCTCTGCGTGTAACGCGTGGGATAACCGCAAAGTTGTAATGAGGCGCAGGCGAAGGCACCGACCATTCGAGTGTTCTACCGTCCCATGGGTCCCCATTATCGTCACGAAGTTCTTTTCGCTTCCATACGCTGTAGGCGAGTTGCAGTAAGAATAACCCTATGCCTCCTGCGATGACGAGCACTCCGATCCCACTGGTAATAAATAGTGGCTGCCAGGTTGGATCACTGTAGCTATCGAGACGTCGAACAGCTCCCATAAGACCAAGAATGTATAGAGGAATAAATGCGAGAATAAATCCGACCTGCCAAAGGATCGCTGACCATCGCCCTAATCCGTCGTGCAATTTAAATCCAAATATCTTTGGGAACCAGTGTGTAATACCCGCGAAAAATCCGAACACCACGCCGCCAATAATGACGTTATGGAAATGAGCCACCAGGAACATAGTGTTATGTACCTGGAAATCAAGTGCAGGTACAGCCATAAGCACACCCGATACTCCACCAAGTGTGAAGGTAACCACGAATGCTAAGAACCAGACCATTGGTGCCTTGAACTCAATGCGCCCTTTATACATAGTAAACAGCCAGTTGAAGATTTTTACCCCTGTTGGAATCGCAATAACCATCGTCATAATGCCAAAGAACGCGTTCACGTTTGCACCCGCTCCCATGGTGAAGAAATGATGCTGCCAAACGATAAATGAAAGGAACATAATTGCAATCAACGCATACACCATAGTTTTGTATCCAAATAGTTTTTTCTTTGAGTACGTCGCTACAACTTCAGAGAACACTCCGAATGCCGGTATCACTAGAATATACACTTCCGGGTGGCCCCATGCCCAAATAAGATTAATGTAGAGCATTGGGTTACCACCTGCGTCTGAGGTAAAGAAGTGCATGCCCATTGTTCGATCGAGACCAAGTAGCGCCAGTGTTACGGTGAGAATCGGAAACGCTAGCATGATCAGCACGCTCGTTACCAGAACGCTCCAGGAAAATACTGGCATCTTCCACAAGGTCATACCTGGAGCACGATGCTTAATGATTGTCGTGAAGAAATTAATTCCCGACAGAAGACTTCCGATACCGGCTATCTGCAGTGACCATATCCAGTAATCAACGCCTGGTCCCGGGTTGTACTCAAGCCCCGTCAACGGTGGGTACCCTAGCCATCCTCCGTTTGAGAAGCCACCGAAAACGAGAGACAGGTTTATCAGCACCATACCGGCTATAAAGAGCCACAAGCTGATCGAGTTCATCATCGGAAACGCCATGTCGCGTGCACCAATCATGAGCGGTAGCACACAGTTAATGAGTCCGAACGCTAGACCCATAGCCACGAAAAATATCATTATCGTGCCGTGTGCCGTAAATACTTGCTGGAATGTATCTGTTGTGAATGGTCCCTCGGCACCGTTCACGGCGAGCGCCGTTTGCAATCTCAACATCGCTGCGTCCGCCACACCACGTAGTAGCATAACGATTGCGACGATCATATACATGACCCCGATCTTCTTTGCATCCAGACTTGTCAGCCAATTTTCCCAAAGCCAGCGCCACCGCTTTAGGTACGTGATCAATGCAACCAGTCCAAGGACTGTGAGAGGCATGCCGATAGCCGCTCCAATTGTGACTGGATCTTTCGGGAAGTACTCAAGCGACAAACGCCCTACCAGAAAGTCGAATAGTTCGCTCATGATGCACCCTCCATGTGGTGCGAATGACCATATTTGTTCATGATTGTATTAAACAGCTTCGAATTCGTAACTTCGTACGTTTTTTCAGCTGTCACACTCTCCGGTTGTTCAAGTGATTCGTATTGTTTCATATTCATTTTTTCAGGAGATGCACTCGCTTGTATAGCCCAAGCACCGAAGTCCGTTTGACTAATCACCTTTGTCCTAAAAGTCATCTTAGCATAACCTTCGCCGTTAATATTGGTTGTGTAGCCGGTATATTCGCCAAGTTTATTCGCCTTGAGATTTAATTGTGACTGCATCCCGTTCATCGCATAGACCTGTGAACCCAACGACGGTATCCAGAAGGCACTCATAGGCGCATCGGCAGTCATCGAGAACTTGATTGGTCTGTCTACTGGTAGCGGTAAGTAGTTTAGGGTTGCAACTTGCTGCTCTGGATAAATAAATAGCCACTTCCAGCGTAAGGCGACTACCTGCACTTCAAGTGGCTCTCCACCTGATAGAGGCTTGTACGGATCGAGGCTATGACTTGTCGTGTATGTGAGAACTCCGAGTACGCCAATAATGGCAATTGGTATTCCCCACCATAACCCTTCTAGAATCTTACTTTCGCCCCAATCTGGTCGATAATCGGCTTTTACGTTTCGAGCTCTGTATCGCACAGAAAAATAAACAAGCATAGTAAAAACTGGCACAACTACCAATGCACTGAGAAAGAGCGCAAACATGAGAATACCGTGCTGAGCAGTTGCAACCTCTCCCGTAGGCTGCAAGACATCAATTTGTCTGGTGCTCGCAAGAAACCAAAACCATGCGACAATGCTGATCGCGACCAGGACAGCTGCAACAATACTCACGACCCGCTTCATATGTGTCTACATGATATCGCTAATGGTTATGCGTGACAAGCTATGCAGCTAGAGGCTGGCTTGCGATTCTGCCTCAGCCGCATCTGCATCGTCGAAATCGAGTTCACTAAGAGCCTTTTCTGCCTGCTCAAGATCGGCTTTGGTGGTAATAACCTCTACGGTCTTACCCGATGATAGTGAGGAAGACTGCGCGGTCACATCTGCTTTGGTGAAGGCTTTCCAGCCAACATATCCAACGCCTGCGAGTAGCAGTACGACGCCAAGAAGGATAAATCCTTCTACGACTGAGAATCCGTTTGGGCGCTTCATGACTATTCCTGCGCCTCACTTGCTTGTTGCTGATTTACGAATTCCTGCTTAACTACATGAATCAAAGCAATGATACTGTCACGATATTCACGAAGTGAGGCTCGCTTTGCTTCACGAATTTCTTTCACACCGCTTGACGGATCGCTACCATCGACTGAGCTGCAGTCGAATTGCTGATTTTCCATAACTTCTAATGCAGCGATTGCGGCAGATTCTTTCTCATTGGCTGTCGCGGCAGCTGCGGTATATGCTTCACTTGCAATAGATTTCTTAGTGGCAAAATCGGTAACCTTACTTTCGAGGCGCTGCAGGTTTTCAAGATGTCGATTACCAACAGCAGTACTTGCATCAAGGAGCCGATTAATGTCATTTTGCTTCGATTCACATTTTGCCAGCCGTTTGCCCTCAAGCATTTCACGGCGGTTCTCAGCCTTCATCTCAAGCTTCTCTTGAAGTTCCGCTCGGCGCTGCTCAACTTGACCTTTTTGAGAAGTAATTTGGTCATTCAACTTCGATGTACCATCTTCGACTGTTTTACGAACAGATTTTGTCGTTTGATCAACAGTACTCTCGACTGTCTTAGTGACTTCATTGGTGACACTCCGCGTCGTCTCTCCAAGACCGATAAGCGCGTACGTAGAAGAAGTGCTTGCGAGTGAAAAGGCGATAGCCAAGACTCCCAAGGCGATACTTTTCTTCACGATCTCTGTTTCCTCCGTTACGTTTGAGTAAGATTATACCATTAGCAAGTTATATACGAAAATCCGCCAATGTAATCGGCGGATTTTCGTATCGTTAAGCTCTGGCTACTTGCTCGCGCGCTTCTCGATGATTTCCTGCGCAACGTTCGGTGGTACTTCTTCGTACTGCGCGAGTTCCATAGTACTTGCAGCACGGCCTTGGCTCATTGAACGGATATCACCCGTGTAGCCAAACATACTAGCAAGCGGAACATATGCTTTGATCAGTTTAGCGCCGCCCATTAGATCTTCCATGGCGTCAATTCGGCCACGGCGAGAGTTGAGGTCACCGATGATATCGCCCATGAAATCTTCTGGAGTCGTAACTTCTACTTTCATGACTGGTTCAAGCAAGATTGGTTTTGCCTGCTTAATACCTTCACGTGTTGCGAGGCTACCTGCAAGCTTGAAAGCAAGTTCGCTTGAGTCCACGTCGTGATAACTTCCGTCGTAAAGCGTCGCCTTGACGTCGACGACTGGATAGCCAGCGATAACACCACCGTCCAGTGTTTCTTTCACACCTTGCTCGACAGGCTTACGGTATTCCTGCGGTACGACACCACCCTTAATCTCGTCGAAGAACTCGAAGCCCTTACCTGTCTCATTCGGTTCGAAACGAATCCAAACGTCACCATACTGACCACGTCCACCAGACTGCTTGGCGTGTTTACCTTGTACTGCTGATTCTCCCTTGATTGACTCACGGAAGGCAACTTGTGGCTCACCAACGTTAGCTTCAACGTTGAATTCGCGCTTCATACGGTCAATTAGAATGTCGAGGTGAAGCTCACCCATTCCGGACATGATAGTCTGACCGGTTTCCTCGTCAGTGTGGACGCGGAAGGTAGGATCTTCTTCAGCCAGGCGACCGAGAGCAATACCCATCTTTTCCTGGTCAGCCTTTGTTTTAGGTTCAACGGCAATTGATACTGGTGGATCTGGGAACACAATCGACTCTAGCGCAATTGGGTGCGCTGGATCAGTTAAGGTATGACCGGTAAAGGTGCCTTTGAGCCCCACGACTGCCGCTATATCACCTGCGCTCACTGAATCGATTTCTTCACGCTTGTCTGCGTGCATTCGAACGATACGTCCAACGCGTTCTTTTTCACCAGTTGTGGTGTTCAGCACGTAGCTTCCAGCGGTCAATTTACCTGAATAAACACGAACGAAGATCAGCTTACCTACGAATGGGTCAGTAGCGAGCTTGAAGGCCAGAGCGGCCATTGGTTCTTTTTCATCTGGCTTACGTGACACTTGGTCACCGGTCTTAGGGTTTGCACCCCAGATTGCATCAACATCGAGTGGACTTGGCAAGTAATCGGTCATGATATCGAGAAGCTTCTCAACGATCACACCACGTCCGTCACCGCCAGATACCAAGAAGAAGTCACCAGCTAGCACACGCTTACGGAGTCCTCGCTTCAGTTCGTCGGTCGTAATAGAATCAACACCGCCTTCGAAGAACTTGTCCATTAGCTCATCTTCAGCTTCAACGGCTGCTTCGACGAGAAGTGCGCGTGCATTGGTTGCCTTTTCAAGCATATCGGCTGGAATTTCACCTTCGACCAGCTGCTTGTCAGTATAGTCACTGTAGGTGTATGCCTTCATCTCAACCAGGTCAACAAGACCGTTGATTTCCTTTTCAAAACCGATCGGAAGGTGAACAGGTAATGCATTCTTCGACAAACGAGTGTGGATGCTCTGCAGAGATTTGTAGAAGTCTCCACCAGTCTGGTTAATCTTGTTGATGAAACAGATACGTGGCACGCCGTACTTGTTTGCCTGGCGCCACACGGTTTCAGACTGCGCTTCGACACCCATTTTACCGTCAAAGATTGTTACCGCACCGTCTAGCACACGCAGGCTTCGTTCAACTTCGGCGGTGAAGTCGATGTGACCTGGGGTGTCAATGATGTTAATCTTATGGTCTTTCCAGAAACAGGTAACAGCGGCAGAGGTGATCGTAATGCCGCGCTCTTTTTCCTGCGCCATCCAGTCAGTTGTTGCACCGTCGCCATCGCCACGGACTTCACCAATCTTGTGGTTGATACCGGTTCGGTACAAAATACCTTCGGTTGTAGTGGTCTTTCCAGCGTCGATGTGCGCGATAATACCGATGTTGCGGTATCGCTCTAGGGGGACGTTAGCGGTCGTAGCCATAATGGTTGTTTCTGCTTCCTCTCATTAGTTAGAAATTTTTGCCATAAAAAATAGCGCTTCCCTGTTATTTTAGCAGATTTCGTACCTATTTACCAGAGTCGTCGGTGTTATATCCAAAGAAGTAATCGTACCTACACGAGGTCAGCGATATGATAACTGAAAGTGGCACCTGCATAGGTGTCGCCGGTCTATCTTTATTCTCATTTAAAAACCGTGCGCTAACATGGGGTACAATTTGTCCACTATCGTCAATCGTGGGAAGCCAGACAATTCTGTCGAGTGAAGCCATAGTCTTACCTTGCACATATGCTTTTTCATTGCCGACATCACCAGTTGGATCCCACGCATAGCCCTCTACCTCAATAAGATACGGTGCATCGCGATCGAACATAATAAGACGATTTGTATACATTTCAAGAGCTCGAGTTGAACGCTGAATTTGAGCCTCGTCACCTTTGTGGGCTGTGTTCATGTTGATGCTGATACCTTCTAGCTGCATCAACGTCTCGCACTCTTCTTTGCCTGGGTTAAGCAGTGCGACATCAATATCCCCCTGTTCATCTGGGTGATAATATGCTAACCAATTATTCGCACGCTCGTTAGACATTGCTTCTGGAAACTCAATGGATGTAATGTCGTCGAGCGAGGCAATCCCTTCAAGCTTTACGGACGTGCCGTCGAGTGCCTTAGCCCAACGTATGAACCGAAGCGCTAGAGTATATTTATAGATGGTTGCGTCATCACCATCTGCGTCGGGAATAAACTGCGAATCTTCGTGTACCGGCAGAACTCCGCCGAACTCCATTTCGACGTCATCATAAAAATCAACAATTGTTTGTGTATCGATTCCTGGTGAAGCAGGAATTCTAAAAGAAATAATGCCAGTGACCCGGGTAGGTTTGTGTAAAAGTTGCCGCCACTCATCATCAATTTCGTTCATGATTTCATTTATCTGAGCAGACCCGATAAACTCCTCCTGAAGCAGCTGGCTGTAGGTTCGCATCTTATCAAATATTTGAGTCAGCATTGGATCTATGCGCGTGCCATCAAACTCTTCGAAAAGATTATATGGTTCGGTTAATCGAGTTGGCTCAGTTGACATGCTAGTTCAGACTATATTCTGGTTCAGTTCCTCTGCGCAAGCATGAACTGTTATAATCCTTTCAATATGAAGTCTCATAGTACGAATCTATACTGCTTCTCACCACCCGTCATGCTAGCAACTTTTGCGATAGAGATTGTTTTTGCCGCCTACATCCTATGGCGCTATACATTCACCCCAATTACTCGCCTGATCGTATCGCTACTTGGGCTTTTAGCAGTGTTTCAGGGAACAGAATTTTTACTTTGTGGTGGATTAGCGCTTGAAGGTGGCGTGTGGTCAAGGATTGGGTACGGCGCGATTACGCTACTGCCACCGCTGGGAATTCACCTCGCTTACCTACTTGCAGATAAAAAGCCGGGCGCAGTTGTTGCATTCGCATACGCGTCGTGTGCAGTGTTTCTGGCTTATTTCGTTTTCGCGACGCAGGCGATTTCGGGTCATACATGCTATGCGAACTATGTGACATTCGATACCGCCGACGGTTCGACGATTCCTTATACGCTGTACTACTATGGTTGGCTATTCGTTGGTACGCTTTTAACATTCAAGTGGGCTAAGACTCTGGACGTGCACCGACGTAGCGCATTGTACGCACTCATGGCTGGCTACTTATCTTTACTTGTGCCTACTACTACTATTACGCTTTTATGGAACGAGACTACAGCCGCCATACCAAGTATCATGTGCGGGTTTGCGATTATTCTGGCCGGGCTTCTTGCCTTAAAAGTAGCGCCAGAAAGTATCCGTTCGAGACATCATGGCCGGTCAGACTGGTTTAAAATACCCCTATAGTAACTCCAACCCCTGACTCGCTACACTCCTATGGACGTTCGTGAGACACGATATGACGAGCCAGTTGATCGATATCTTTAAAGACACTCAGGTCTCTACATAAAAGTTCAATTTCGAGTAGCCGCCTGTTTTCTTCTCGCCGCAGAGATTCACGACGGTCTTGGAGATAATTAGACGCAAATCGACTGATCAGTTCACCGCTAAGCGCAGACATGCCAATTGGTGATACGGCCGATCGCATAATTCCTTCGCGAACGGGCTCAGGCTCTCTAAGATTAGTGCTATTAGATCCTTCAAGCCACTTTTCTGCAATACAAAACAGCTCCTCCCGGCTTGGACGCGGCGGAAAGAGCTGTTCATATCGCATGTACTATTATCCTCGAGCGAAGTGAGCGAATGCACGGTTGGCTTCTGCCATCTTGTGCGTGTCTTCCTTCTTCTTGAACGCTGCTCCAGCTTCATTGTAGGCGTCTACGATTTCAGCTGCAAGGCGTTTCTCGTATGGCATGCCGCTACGAGCTCGTGCAGACTGTACAAGCCAGCTAAACGAGTAGTGCAGTTGGCGATGTCCCTGGATTGGGAATGGAATTTGGTAGTTCGCACCACCAACTCGGCGACTTTTAACTTCGAAATTAGGTGTAAGGTTCTTTAGTGCTTTTTCGAACACTTCCAGCGGGTCTTCGCTTTCTAGCTTCTTTGCTGCTTGCTCTAATGCGGCATATACTGCACGCTCCGCAACTAGTTTCTTACCGTCGAGCATACTCTTGTTGATCAAGCGCTGTACAAGCACGCTTTGGTACTTACGATCAGGCTTCAATTCACGCTGTAGTTTCTTGGTAACCTTACGTGGCATTAATTCTTCTCCTTCTTCGTACCGTACTTTGAACGGCCCTGCTGGCGTTTTTGAACGCCTTGAAGGTCGAGTGCGCCACGAACGATGTGGTATCGCACACCAGGAAGGTCAGGCACACGACCGCCGCGAACGAGCACAACAGCGTGTTCTTGTAGGTTGTGACCTTCACCACCAATGTACGCCCAAACTTCTTGCTTGTTCGTTAAACGAACACGAGCAACCTTACGAAGCGCCGAGTTTGGCTTTTTTGGAGTCTTGGTTGTTACTTTGATACATACCCCACGCATGAGTGGAGCGTTCTGCTGATAATAACGCGTCTTCAGGGCGTTATGAATCGTACCAAGAGCTGGGCTCTTGGATTTCTTGAGTGCCGTCTTACGAGGCTTTCGAACCAATTGGTTGATTGTTGGCATATGAAATGCAAACTCCCATAGTTAATCTGATTATTCGTTACGATTGGCCCGTTCAGCGTTGCGCCAGAATCGTCTTTGTCTTTCTTGCTAAAGGAAAGATGAAACTCTTAAGAGCTACTATAGCATTTCAATTTTAAAATGTCCAATGGTAAAGCCCGCCCCATAGGGAGCGGGCTCTACCTGTGGTTGGGCGGGCTGGTCAGACGGATCGCAGGCCACCCGGTGCGGTGTTGATCTTGGAGACAGCATTCTGCGCGATGTTCCGAAGGTCCTGCTCAGCCTGCGAGGCCAGAGCATCCTGTCCTGGTACATCGGGGTCGTATTCGATACCGACCTTGATCTTGCCGTACATCTGCGAGCTTCGGTCGGTTGCTCCAGGCGCGACCGACGTCGTGAGCTTCCAGCTGGAAGCTCGTATGTTGCTCTTCATCCTCTTGATGATCTCATCGGTGACTTGTGCCACCGTCTTCGTGACATCCTGGTCCAGTGTGCCGTTGATATCAATCTCTGCTCTGCGGATCACCATGGTGTCCTCCTCTGTCGGAAACGTGCTGCCTACGATCTCCATAAGCTTCATATTGTTACTATAGCATTAAATTAATATAAAGTAAAGAGCCCCTTACGAGGCTCTATACTATTTGGTTAGAACTAGGCTGCTAGTTCGGCGTCTTCGACAACGGCGTCGAAGTCTTCGTTCGGCTCTTCCACACCTGTTCCGACTGGAATCTTACGTCCGATAATGACGTTTTCTTTCAGTCCGTTTAGGCGGTCGGCACGGCCACTCGTTGCGGCGCTAATAAGCACGCGTGTCGTGTCCTGGAAGGACGCAGCTGAAAGCCAGCTATCGCTCCAGATACTTACCTTGGTGATACCAAGAAGGAGCTGGGTGTACTGCACAAGTGATTTACCTTCTTGGGCAAGCTGCTCGTTTGCGTCAACAACCGCTGCCTTAGAAACGATATCACCCGTCACGAAGCTTGAGTCACCTGGATCCTCAACCTGGACACGGCTAAACATCTGTCGAACGATGATCTCAAGGTGCTTATCGGCGACATCCTGACCCTGTGCTGCGTAGATACGGAGCACTTCGTTGATGATGTAGCGCTGAGTTGCCTCAGTACCTTTCAGCATCATGAGCTGGTGAAGATTCAACGAACCAATCGTTAGGCGATCACCTGATTCTACGTTATCGCCTGCCTTTACGACGAGCTGCGTCGTACCAGGTATTTCATAGCGGACAGGTGCACTCGCGTTAGCTGCGATAACAAGCGTATCTTCAGCAACTTCGATAACTCCGTCAAACGGTGCGACGAGCGGCTTTGCTTCACCTTCAGCGGTAGCAAGTACATCACCTACCTTCACGTTAGAACCTGCCTTAACGTTGACCGTACGGCCTTCAAGTGGCAAGCGCTCAACGTGTCCGGCCTCAGGAGTGACTTGCACGACATAGTGCGAGCCGTCTTCCCATACGTCTACCAGTCCCGTTACTTCAGTAACGTACGCTTGACCCTTTGGCTGACGAGCCTCAAACAGCTCTTCAACACGCGGGAGACCCTGCGTAATGTCACCACCGGCTACACCAGATGCGTGGAAAGTTCGAAGTGTCAGCTGCGTACCAGGCTCACCAACGGACTGCGCCGCGATAACACCAACAGGCTGGCTTTTGGCAACCAAGTTACCTGTCGCCATGTCGATACCATAACTCTTCTGTGGAATACCCCGAAGGTTCTTGGTAGACAGTACGCTCTGGATCTTAACTGATTCAATTGACTTGTCATCTTCAATTGCGTTCGCGACTGCTCGGGTAATGAGCTCGTCTTTCTTAACGTGACCGGCTACATCTTCGGCGGCGAAACGTCCGAACAGACGGTTCGAGAAGTCGATCATAGTTTGATCGCTTTCGGCGCGGTAAATTGCGAATCCTTCGTCGTCACCAGCTTCATCTTCTACCGTGAAGACATCTTGCGAAACGTCGACGAGACGTCGAGTCAAATATCCTGAGTCAGCAGTCTTAAGAGCCGTGTCGATAAGTCCCTTACGGGCACCTCGTGTTGCAATGAAGGCTTCTAGGCTTGAAAGACCTTCGCGGAAACTGCTCCGGATCGGCAGCTCAATTTCGCGGTTGGTCGCGTCTACCTGAATACCGATCATGGCACTGGCAAGCTTCACGTTCGAGATATCACCACGAGCACCAGAGTTAACCATGACGGAAATACTGGTATCCATTGCAGCAAGTTTACTCTTCAAGAAGTCAGTAACTTGTCCGTCAACCGATCGCCATGCACCAACCGTAAGGTTGTAGCGTTCGTCATCAGTGATCAGACCCTGGTCATACTGGTCAGAGATAAGCGCAGTCTTTGCGTCACCTTCTGCAACGAATTCAGAGATCTCATCAAAGTGAACATAGTCGTCTTTACCGGTTGAAACAGCGGCTACCGTGGCGAAGCGGAAGGCTAGGCCCTTCATACGGTCGGCAGTCTTAGCGGTTTCTTCAGCACCATATGTGTCGAAGATCGTTGCGAGTACCTTCTTAAGCTGTTTCTTGCTTTGGATGTTGTTGTCGTATGGAAGATCTTCTGGAAGAATCTCGTTAAAGAACACACGTCCAAGTGTTGTCTGTCGAATCTCACCCTTGGCAGAGATACGGATTGGGCTCTGGAGTTGCAGCTTACCGTCGTCGTATGCCATTTCAGCTTCGTATACAGAACTGTATGACTTTACATCTTTAGTCTGTGCGCTTGGCTTTTCATACGTTAGGTAATAGTTACCAAGTACGACGTCCTGACCGATGTTAAGTACAGGTGCGCCATCGGCTGGCTTCAGCAAGTTGTTTGTCGCTGACATCAGCTCACGAGCTTCGCGCTGTGCTTCATCTGATAGCGGCAAGTGTACAGCCATCTGGTCACCGTCGTAATCGGCGTTGAATCCGTTTGCGACGAGCGGGTGTAGCTGAATAGCCTTACCTTCAACTAGCTTTGGCATGAATGCCTGGATCGACAATCGGTGAAGTGACGGTGCGCGGTTAAGAAGGACGTATTTTCCTTCGATCACTGCGTCGAGCGCGTCCCATACGAGAGCGTCACCAGCCTCGATAAGGCGAGTGGCACTACGAATGTTGTGCGCGTGCTCACCGCGAATCAGCCAGCTAATAACGAATGGCTTGAACAGTTCGAGCGCCATTTGCTTTGGCAATCCACACTGGTTGATTTTTAGCTTAGGACCAACAACGATAACCGAACGTCCTGAGTAGTCAACACGCTTACCAAGCAAGTTCTGACGGAATCGTCCTTGCTTACCCTTTAGCATATCGCTGATTGACTTCAATCGGCGGCGACCACCAGTTGCGTTTACCGCACGACCACCACGAGCTGCAGAGTTGTCTACAAGGGCGTCAACCGCTTCTTGGAGCATTCGCATTTCGTTACGGCGAATCACTTCAGGTGCGTTTAAGTCGACAAGCTTCTTAAGACGGTTATTGCGATTAATGACACGACGATACAGGTCGTTTAAGTCAGATGTTGCGAATCGGCCACCAGTGAGCTGCACCATTGGGCGAAGGTCCGGTGGGATAACTGGTAGGACGGTAAGACATAGGCTGGAAGGTTTAATACCTGCGGCGTGCATGCCTTCTAGTACCTTAAGACGCTTGAGCAGCTTCTTCTCGCGTTGTCCCTTAGCGGTCTCAACTTCAGCGCTTAGCTCTTCAATGAGGGTAGCTAGATCGATTTCGTCGAGCATGGCCTTGAGGGCTGTACCACCCATGCCAACTTCTACCAACTCCTCGTATTCTTCAGGGAGGTTACGGTAATCAGTTTCTGAAATCAATGCACCCTTTACAAGGCTTTCGAGCTGGGTCTTTTTTGCGACGTATCGCTCTTCGAGCTCTTCGTTCTCACGAGTTTGAGCTTCGGCGAGTGCTTTTACATCGGCACCTTCTGCTTCAGCTTCTTTTTCGTAACGCATCTTGATTGCTGCACGACCAGCTTCGGTCTCAGCTTCAAGGTCAGCCAGGATCTGGTCACGCTTCTCGGTTTCTGCACTCAGAATGACATATGTCGCAAAGTAGGCGATGCGTTCCAAGTTGCGTACGGTCAGGCCAAGCAGCAAACTCATTGCTGACGGTGTACCACGCATGAACCAGATGTGAGCAACAGGGGCAGCTAGGCTGATGTGCGCCATACGTTCACGACGTACAATTGCCTTAGTGACTAGCTCGCCGTTCTTGTCGACTGCAGCCTCACGAGAGCGTACACCCTTCAGCTTACTGTCGTGCGGGTTGATGTCTTTGACCGGTCCGAAGATCCGCTCACAAAACAGACCATCGCGCTCAGGCTTTTGCGTTCGGTAGTTGATTGTTTCCGGCTTGGTGACTTCACCGTGACTCCATTTCAGGATGTCCTCAGGACTTGCGACTGCAAGACGTACGGCATCGAAATCAGCGATTCCGGTAGTTGCGACGACCCGTGACATTATAGGGCCTCCTTTTCATCTTCTTCATCATTAAATTCTTCAGCGGTTTCAACACTTAGTCCATCTTCTTCAAGGTCGATCTCATCTGCTTCGTCGAAAACAGTTTCTTCATCGTCATCAGACGGTAGAACTGGGTTCGCTGGAACAGTCTTGTCGTCAGGACCAGCTTCAGCGATAACTTCTTCGGCATCGATTGCGTCTGATTCATCAAGTAGATCAACGCGGAGTCCGAGACCCTGCAGTTCCTTTACAAGCACGTTGAAGCTTTCAGGAAGTTTTGGTCCAACGATTTGCTCATCTTTGATGATCGCCTCGTAGGCTTTGGCACGTCCGTAGACGTCGTCTGACTTAATAGTAAGCATTTCCTGAAGGGTTGTGGCTGCACCGTATGCTTCAAGTGCCCACACCTCCATTTCACCAAATCGCTGACCACCGTTCTGTGCCTTACCACCTAGTGGCTGCTGCGTAACCATGGTGTATGGTCCGATAGAACGAGCGTGGATCTTATCGCTTACCATGTGGTGGAGCTTAATAATATGCATCACACCAACGGTTGTGCGCTCTTCAAATGCTTCACCGGTGCGGCCGTCAAATAGTTGACTCTTGCCGTCTGCGGCGTAGCCAGCTTTCTCGAGCTCAGCCGAGATGACTTCGTTTGGAACACCATTGAATGGAGGAGTTGCAACTTTGTAACCAAGTGCTCGTGCCGCCATACCGAGGTGAGTTTCAAACAGCTGACCGATGTTCATACGGCTTGGGACACCTAGTGGGTTCAGTACTACATCTACAGGAGTACCGTCTTCCATGAATGGCATGTCTTCGACAGGCAGAATTCGAGCGACCACACCCTTGTTACCGTGACGACCGGCTAGCTTGTCACCGACAGAGATCTTACGAAGCTGTGCAACGTAGATCTGAATCTGCATCAGTACACCAGCTTTTAGCTCGTGACCGTTTTCGCGGCTGAAGATCTTTACACCAACAACCTTACCACCGCCTGCATTGTTCATGCGCTGCGAGGTATCGCGAACATCCTTGGCTTTTTCACCGAAGATAGCGCGAAGCAAGCGTTCTTCAGAGCTGAGCTCTTGCTCACCCTTTGGAGTAATCTTACCAACCAGTACGTCACCGGCACGGACTTCCGAACCAACTTGGACAATACCGTTTTCGTCGAGGTGACGAAGTGATTCTTCCGATACGTTCGGGATGTCACGAGTAACGATTTCTGGACCAAGCTTAGTTTCGCGGACTTCTACGTTGTAGTCCTTAATGTTGATGCTTGTCAGGCTGTCGTCTTGAACGAGCTTGTTTGAAAGTACGATCGCGTCGTCCATGTTGTAGCCTTGCCATGGCATAAAGGCAACTGTTAGGTCGCGGCCCAATGCCAGCTCACCTTCAGCAATAGAAGCTCCTTCAATCAAGATGTCGCCTGCCTTGACCTTATCACCACGGTTTACACGAACCTTTTGGTTGATTGAGCGGTCGTCGTTTGACTTTGCGAAGTGAATTGGCTCGTAGATCTTAATGCCGTCTTTGTATTTGACGTGGACTTCGTCACCATCTGCTCGCACAACTTCACCTGCACCTTCAGCGAGGAAGAGTTGGCTGGTGTTCTTTGCGATTTCGCCTTCAACACCGGTACCAACCACAGGCGCTTGTGGCGCGAGAAGCGGTACAGCTTGCTTCTGCATGTTCGAACCGGTAAGTGAACGGTCAATACGGTTCTTCTCAATAAATGGCACTAAGGCTGCGGTTGATCCAAGAATCTGCTTGTTAGCCGCGTCCATGTATGTGACCTCGCTGGCATCAACCTGCTCTGGCAGTAGACCGTTACGGGCACTAACACGTTCAGCAACGAACTTGCCAGATGCATCGAGTTCAGCACCGGCATCGGCGATGACTTCGGTTACTTCTTGTGATGCATCGAGGTAGACGACTTCGTCGGTAACTTTACCGTTCTTGACCTTCAGGTATGGTGTTTCGATGAATCCGTATTCATTCACACGAGCGTACGATGCTAGGTTGAGCACCAGTCCAATGTTGGCACCTTCCGGCGTCTCTACTGAACAAAGTCGTCCGTAGTGAGTTGGGTGAGCGTCACGCACGTCGAAACCTGCACGCTCACGGCTTAATCCACCAGGACCCATTGAGCTCAGGCGTCGCTTTTGTGCAAGTTCTGAGAGCGGGTTAACTTCTTCCATGAGCTGAGAAAGTTGGCTGGAAGCGAAGAATTCACGTACGGCTGCAACGACTGGGCGAGCGTTAATGAGTTGTGAAGGAGAAACCGTTTCAAGATCACTCATGCTCATTCGGTCCATAGCGTTGCGCTGCATACGAAGCATACCAACGCGGAATTGGCGGGCGACCAATTCGCCGACAAGCTTAACGCGGCGGTTTGAAAGCGCGTCGATGTCATCTGGTAGTTCTTGTGTATTGTTGAGGCGGATAATTTCCTTAACGATCGCGATAAGGTCACTCATTTGGAACACACGGTTTTCACTGGTGTTTGCAACATCGAGTCCAAGGCGCTGGTTGAGCTTATAACGACCAACTCGTGAGTAGTCGAAACGCTTGAAATCAAAGAACATTCGTTCAATCATTTGACGAGCGTTATCAACGGTAGCGAGGTCACCTGGGCGGAGGCGACGGTACACTTCGATCAATGCTTCGTTTGATCCACGAGCAGCGTCCTTTTCAAGCGTTGCATCGATGAATTTAGTTTCACCAGTATCAACATCTGCAAACAGTGATTTGATTTCGGAAGTCTTTGAGTGACCAAGGGCGCGTAGCAGCGTCGTTACAGGAAGCTTACGGCGGCGGTCGATCTTTACATAGATAACTCCGTTTGTAGCCGTTTCGAATTCAAGCCATGCACCGCGGCCTGGAATGAGCTTTGCTCCGTAATGATTGCGACCAGTGGCACCTTCTGCGGTGAAGAATACACCTGCTGAACGAATAAGCTGGCTGACCACAACACGCTCGGTACCATTGATTACAAACGTTCCTCGATCAGTCATCCATGGGTAGTCACCTAGGTAGATCTCTTGTTCTTTAACTTCACCAGTTACCTTGTTGGTAAGTTCGACGGTGGCATGAAGCGGCGCATCGAACGTGATGTTGTTTTCTTTCGCAAAACTTTCGGTATTCTTTGGCTCGTGAAACTCATATTTACCGAACCGAAGCTCGAGTTTCTGACCGGTATAGTCTTCGATTGGGTTAAGCTCCGCGAAAATCTCACTCAGACCAGTCTCGACGAATTCACGCCAAGAGTCTTTCTGGTGAGCCATTAAGTTCGGGAGCGGGAGTGCGGTGTCATCCTTCGTAAAGAAAACACGCGCGTTGTTTACTACTGGCTTGCTCGTAGCCATAGGTGCATCTCCTCGCATGAGATTAGTGGTTGATAAGTGTAACGGCGCCCGAAGTATTACTAAACTGCTCTAAACACGCAAAAACGCCTCGCCAATGGCGTGCGTGTTACTAGCCGCAGCTTATTCAACCTTCATTACGTATTAGTATGCGTAATGTATCTCTAAATGTCAACGTATTTAGCGAACCTCTGCGCGCATAAGACCATATAAACGCTCTACACCGTGCACGTCAACTAACTCAATTTTACCCTTTGCCATTTTCGCACCTTTATTATTAAAGGCCTCAATGAACTCATCATCCTGAGTATCTGCTGCCGCGTACAAATACCTACTCTGCTTGCCATTTGCTTCTTCCATAACATAGTCGAGTAACTCCGCCGCTTCTTCTTGATAGAATCTGTCATCTACCACACCGAAAGCTGCAAGGCCGGAATCGCGAACGGCATTGACACCGAGTCTACTACCAATCCTATGCCGAAGTTTCGCGAGTCTTGTGATGATCTCTGGTTGATATGGTGCTGCATCGCCATATAGCCAATCTGATAGGCATGCAACGGCTGCTAATGAATTACCGTCTTTTAAGCCAAAGTACCGAGGCTCCCCGTTACGAAGCGCCGCAAGCATTGATTCAACACCCCTACCATCTTCGTGAAATGCCATTTTCTTCGCATCTGAATCGGATATACCGATCCTTCGATAGTCATTACGCTGGACGTTACGGAATTCACTAGCGTCTGCATGAGTGGTATCGGCACCAAATTCAAACAGTGAGTATCCCATGCTATTTATGCGCTCTTAACGACTTTATCAACGATACCGTATTTCACAGACTCGTCTGCACTCATCCAGAAATCCCGATCGACATCTTTTTCAATCTTAGAAAGTTTTTGACCGGTATTTTTTGCAAGGATCTCATTGAGGCGCTTTTTTAGATAGATGCCCTCTCGAAGTGTGATTTCCTGATCGCTAATCTTGCCTTGTGTTCCGCTTGAAGGCTGGTGAATCATGATCCGAGAATTTGGCAGTGCGTAGCGTTTGCCTTTTGCACCGCTCGAAAGCAGGAATGCACCCATGCTTGCCTGTAAGCCAATGCCATACGTTGCGACATCAGGCTTAATAAACTGCATGGTGTCGTATATAGCTAAACCGTCATATACGCTACCGCCCGGACTATTTATATATAAGGAGATATCCTTCTTAGGGTCTTCGTATGCGAGATGAAGCAGCTGAGCGACAACGAGATTCGCTGTATGTTCATTGACGCCTTCACCTAGGAATATAATTCGTTCTTTAAGTAGTCTTGAATATATATCGAATGCGCGTTCGCCCTGTGCTGAACTTTCGATGACTGTTGGAACAAGATAGCTGGTTGGATTCATATATTAAGTATATACCACCAACTAGCACTCACGCAATGCGAGTGCCAATGTGAGTAAAGTTGATTAATTTATGTATTTATGATATAGTTATGTATGTATCGTTCTTCAACATTTGGAGCTGCAATGAACAAGTACCTCAAGCGTCTCGTTCCCAGCCGGTATTACCTGCTGTGGATCATTGGGATCTTCTGCTTCTACTCAGTAACCATCGGTGTCGCAGCAACACGTGAGACCTGGACCGGCACGAACTATGTCGGATGGCTATTTCAGCCATATCGCGAGATGCTCAATCTGCTGCTTGGACCCGGCGACTACGTTCTTGTGATCGTCACTTTGATGATCGCATCGATCTTCGCAGGATTCGCGATGGGATTCTTCGTCAGATTCCTCTGGCAAAGGTCGCCGCTCAGTCGGCTACTCGATCGGTAAGTCTTGCGACGATACGACCACGTGCATCGATGACCGTGGTCTTGGTGAGCTTTCATGCTCACCATTTTTTATTTGCTATTAAGCTCTACCAATCGATCGACGGTTTTTTCAGTCAGAAGACGATTGGCTATATCGCGCTGTGCTTCAGGTTCATCGAAGCGCTTTACCATTTCTGGGTTGTTTGCGTACTGAGTCTTATATAAGTTGATGTGCTCAGCTAGTTCGTCCGCCGATGCTTCAACTTTTTCTACCTTGGAAAGCTCTGCCAGCACGAGGCCAGCTTTTACGCGTTTCTCAGCGGCAGGAATTACTTCTTTTTCGCGCCAGTCGTCCTGGTCCTTATACTTTTGATTTAGGACATACTGTTCGATTGTGAGGCCCTGATACATCAGGTTCTGCGTCATATCTTGTTCGATGCTACGAACTTGGTCGTCAAGAAGGATTTTCGGAACTGGGACTTCTGATATCTCAAGCAGCTTTCCCACTAACGCGTCTTTGAATGCGTCAGTATCTTCTCGCTCTTTTTGAGCAGTTAATTCTTTACGAATGTCATCACGAAGTTCTTTGAGAGTAGACAATCGACTGTCAGCTTTTTTCGCGAAGGCGTCATCGAGTTTAGGCTTTACCAGTTCTTTAACCTTTTTAAGCATGGTCGTGAACACGACGTTTTGACCGGCTAAATCGGCAACGTGATATTCCTTAGGAAAGGCCAGGTCGAGATCAAATGTATCGCCAATCTTTTTGCCAACAATACCTTCTTCGAATCCGGGGATAAATGAATTTGAGCCAAGCTTTAAGTCGTAGTTCTGCGCGGTTCCGCCGTCAAAAGCGACATCATCTTTTTTACCGACAAAATCAATTGTAACTTCGTCGCCATCCTTTGCGGCACGAGTAACATCTTTTTTCTCGCTCATACCGTCGCGCATCCGTTCAAGAATCTCGTCAACATCCGCATCAGTCACAGATGTTGTCTGCTTCTTAACACCGAGTTTTTTGTAGTTACCAAGTGTTATCTTAGGAAGTATTTCAGCCTCGGCCGTGAACTCCATTTCGCTACCTGGAACAAATTTTTTCAATTCAACTTCCGGTCGATCAAGCGCTTGAATGTTTTCGGCTAAAAACGCTTCAGCTACTGCTTTGCTTAAGGCGTCATCGGCAGTTTGCTGGGCAAGCAGGTTTGGATCGACGTGTTTTGCAGCCACGCTTGCCGGCACTTTGCCTTTACGGAAGCCTGGCACTTTGACGCTGGATGCGAGTTTTGTAAGTGCTACCTGTTCGGCAGCATCGAGCTCTTCTTTACCGAGTGTGATAGTTACTTTTACTTTGGTGGGTGAGATATTTTCTACAAGAGTCTTCATACAAAGACCAACTATAACAGATGTAGAACAGATTGAACAGACAGGCTAATCGAACAACTCGTCATCGTCGGCTGAGTATTTGCGACGACGATCTTTGATACGACTCACCGTTCGTTCAAAACTAAGAGACTCCTCTTCGCCAGTATGCGTGTCCTTCAAGTTATACTTTTCAGACTTGAGCTCATTCTCTCCTACGAATAAAACATACGGAATTTGTTTTTTCACTGCCGTTTTAATCTGCTTATCAATCTTCCGACCCGTAATGTCTAGCTCGACATTTACTTCCTCTTCACGAAGCCGGTCTGCGAGCTTTGAAGCGCCCTGGAGTGTATCTTCACCTAATACGGCAATGTACACCTGTGTCGTGGAAGCCAGGTCAGGCATAAGGCCATGACTTTCTAGGAATACCTCCGTCATAGTGAGCCCTGGCGCCATCCCTACGGCACTGAGCGGCTCCGCACCAAACAGTCCCACGAGTCCGTCATAGCGTCCGCCGCCAAACATTGCCCTGTTATTATCAGGATGATTATCGAAGAACTCAAATACAGTACCTGTGTAGTAGTCAAAGCCGCGCATGAGGGTAATGTCGAACTGGGCGTTCGTGATGCCTCTATCGTGGAGAACCTTGAATAGCTGCTTTAACTCTTCGACAGCTGGCGTGTCAGCGATCTGCTTTGGCATATCTTCGACACCTTTTGCAACCAGCAGTTGAGCGATTTTTGATAATCCATCTTTTGCTGCTTCATTGCCGAAAATTTCAATCGCCTGGTCTCGAAACTCTTCGTTTGAAATCTTACTTTTTCGATCAAATAACTTAACCATGAGTGGGGCTTGAATTGGATCTAGGCCTAAGTAGTCGTGCATCATTACATCTATGACACTGCGACTATTAATCTTAATACTGTACATATCTGGCTTCGCACCAAATGATTTCATCATTTCGAATCCGAGTGTAATGATCTCGGCCTCTGCTAAAGCTCCGTCAGCACCAAAGATGTCAACATTTAGTTGCCAGAATTCACGCTCCCTACCTCTCTGAGGACGCTCATATCGCATGAAATTCGCAATACTAAAGAGTCTTGCCGGGTATGCCAGCTCCTGACGTTTAGCTGCGACCATACGACTAATGCTCGGTGTCATCTCTGGCCGTATCACCACTTCGCGGTCGCCTCGGTCAACAAATCGATAGGTCTGCTCACCAACTAATTCCTGGCCACTCTTCGCAGCATATACTTCGATAGGCTCTAATAATGGTGCTGCATATTCCTCATATCCAAACCGATGAGCTACCTTTGCCCAGACATTAAAGATGTAGTTTTGGATACGTTTATCAGCCGGGTAGTAGTCCCGAGTGCCTTTGTACGGATTTGTCGAAAGAGATGTCATCTCTGTCATTTTCCTAGATAACAGAATATTTTGCAATTCTCGCTTAGTTACGAATCGATTCCCAACCTTTGAATAACTTGTCAATCACGGCACCCCATTTTTGATCAAGGTGCTGTAGTGCTGAAGGATCGCCCGCTGCAAGCGACTGGCCAGCTCGAAGCTCCATGAGCTCTATCAAGGCTTTTCTCTCGAGTGCTAAGACGTTTCCGTGCCCGACCATTGGTCGCGTTCTGTGGCTTAGCGTAGATATACCTTCATATATCTTGTCTTCCTTCATGAGACGAATATAATCTTCATCTTCTGGAACCACCTTTTGCGCCTGTAAGATCTTTACCCAGTCACTTTCCGGGGTTTCTTTCAATGCAGCAAGGATAAACTCCGCAAGATTCGCACGTGTTCCAGCATTTGTATGCTGGCACTGATTGAGGAACTGCTCAACCACGACAGCGGGCTCGAGCTCACGACCTTCTGATTCAAAGCCACTCACAGGCAAGACAGCGAGATCATCCGGGTGTGACCCATCTGAGCGTAACGATTCGGTCATGAACATACCTCGCTAGTTATATTTTAAGTATGTTACGTAAGATAACCTGTGTCAAATCAGTGTAGCCACGTATATATGGCAATGCCGGCTGCGACTCCAACATTTAGTGAACGCGTACTCCCCGATTGCTCGATAGCCACTATAGTGTCTGCTTCTTGTAAAGCTTCCTTGCTCAGCCCTGGACCCTCTTGCCCAAACAGGAGAATTGAAGTCGATTCTTTCGTAGAATCTTCGAGCGGTATGGAACCAGGTACGTTATCAACTGCGACAATTCGATACTGCTTAGAGTTAGCGTATGTTCTAAGGTCACTGAACGACTCATGATACTGGGTGTGGAGATATTTATCCGTCATCATGGCGCCGCGTTTATTCCATTGCTTGCGTCCGACGACGTGAACAGTACGGATTCCGAATGCGTTAGCTGTCCGAACAATTGACCCCATATTAAAATCTCGGAGCGTATTTTCAATCGCAATTTCAACTTGCACTCCACGAGCGTCAAGCTCGGCGATAATCTCATCTTCGCTCTTGCCCTTAAACTCGTCCGTAACATTTCGGTTATCCGTGTGTGGATCCATGAGTACATCTTAGCAAATAAAATACGACCGGATCGGTCGCATATAAGTCTGGTACACGAGAGAGGACTTGAACCTCCACGTCCCGAAGGACACTAGCACCTGAAGCTAGCGCGTCTACCAATTCCGCCACTCGTGCTCATGTACTTGGCCGATTATAGCTAAAATTTAGCCAAATGACTAGTGGTAGACGGTGCTGTATAGGAGCTGCGAAGCTGCCTCGCTAGGTCACGAGCAGTCGTGTCATGTTTGACTCCTGGGTTCAGCGTGCCGTGGGGGTCAAAGATGTCTTTTAGTTTCTTGAAGATTTGATGTTTGTCATTCGATTCAATTCGTAGTCCCGCACCTAAGCGTCCGTCACCGCTTGCTCCGAATGGTGTGCCTCCGTGCTTTTTTGCAAGTGCCGAAAGTTCGGCAGTCAGCTTAAATAACTTCTGCTTATCTGCAACCGCCGCCATCCGTATGAGTGGACGAACGTACCAGAGTTCATCAAGCGGGCGACCGTATAGCGCCAGTGCGATGTGGTGATGCTTCATAATCGCATCCAGTTCAGTTGTGAACACATCAAACTGTTCAAGTGGCACGAACATCCCATCGAGTACCGGTGGTGATGAGAGATCCGGCTTCTCCGGGTTAAGTAACCAATACGTTACTGAGCTGATTGATCGCAGATCGCTGTTAATGTAGTCACTATCCGCCACGACATGCGCACCGAGTGGCTTAAGCTGACCTAAAAGCCGCTTCATCTTTTTAGCGCGAACTCGCTCATTGAAGTCGTTTATCGTAATAGTTACCACTGCAGCTACAGAACCAAATTGCTCTTTCGCTTCGTCATAAAATACGAAAGACTTGCCCGCTAGCTTTGCAGCCTCGAAATAATTGCCGTCGATATATTCAACCGCGGAGGGGTCGACCTTGTCGATGACATCTAGTGCGTCGCGGGCGTGTGCTCGCTCAGAGAATGCCGCCACTACCATTGCAGGACTTTGATTCGCAAATTCTGCCTTCAATATCATTTCCGATATGATTCCAAGACTGCCCTGGCTTCCAACAAAGAGCGGAGTAAGGTCGAATGACCCGTTTTTTTCTTTTACAAGCTCCAACCCGACATACCCTTCGTGATCGAGGCGGTCATCATCATGGACCATGTCATCGAGGAGATCAGGATTATCTTCGATAAGCCCATCAACGCTCCGATAGATTTCACCTTCGAAGTTTTGCTGGCCTTTTTTCTTTAGTAGCTCGCGCTTTGAAAGCCGTTTTGTCTGCAAGACATCTCCGTTCGCAAGCACAACCTCGAGCTGATCTACATACGCGATTGCGCTTCGCTGGGAGGCGACGCTTCCGCCGATACTCGCCATTTGGTGGTCCCATCGTAGTTCAGGAACAGCAGTGCCGTGGAGTGCGAGTGCATTCGACAGTGCATTGATCGTTGTTCCAGGCTGCAGCCGAACCAGCTTTTGGCCCACATCATATTCAAATATACGGTTCATATGCGCCATAGTTGCAACGATCATGCCATTACCAATTGCCGCACCAGTCGTATCAGTTCCGGCTCCACGAGGAGTAAGTGGTAATGTGTGCCCCTTATCTGCAAGCTGCCACGAAAACCTGGCAATCTTACGGATATCACTCGTTGACCTCGGATATGCAATCATGTCGGGCTCATAGTGCAAAACACTTGCATCAGTCGAATATGCATCGAGCACGTGTGGTGACACGATAACTTCGCCGAGCATATGCGTATTAAGGTAGTGTGCAATCTTATTCATAGCAGTCGTCCCATATTTACGTATATCATAGCACAAGCGGAACCCAGGATGTGGCCCTTTAAACAGAGTGATTATTTTGCTATAGTAATGACATTCGCGCGAGTGGTGGAATTGGTAGACACGCTAGCCTTAGGAGCTAGTGCCTCCGGGCGTGAAGGTTCAAGTCCTTTCTCGCGTACCAAACAAAACGACCTCACCTGAGGTCTTTTTGTTTTGGCTTAGTTATTACCGCGCCAAAAAGACGCCCTTTCAGGCGTCTCGGCGGTAGAAGGTGAAGTTCAAGTTTCCATAACTACGATTGTCCACCACAACAACTCCGGTCTTGGAAGGAACCTCACCCTTACCTGGGTGCGATAATACCATAAGCGCGCTCGGTTTGAGAAGCCCAAACAAATGCGCAACTGTGGAAAACTGAGGATCGTGATATGGTGGGTCAACAAAAATAATATCAAATCCTTCTGGTTCAGAAGTATCAATCCAGTTATGTACGGTTGTTTTAATAACCTTAGCATTTTCAATATGTAGGGCAGACAGATTGTTCGTGATGATCTTGGCAGCGATTCTGTCTTTTTCAATAAATGTCGCATTATCTGCACCTCGGCTGATCGCTTCAATTCCGAGTGAGCCGGATCCGGCGAATGCATCAAGCACTGAAGCGCCTGCAATTTCTTGACCGATGATATTAAACAAGGCTCCTCGGGCGCGCTCACTCATAGCATGTGTCGAGCGCCTATCGGGCGCGTCGAGGACACGGCCGCCGTATATACCCGCGATGACACGAATGTTCATACTGAGGCATCCTCAGCACGCACGTAGGCTTCGATCCACGCTAATTCAACCGCTCGTATGATCGTCGGTATAAGTTCTCTCGTAGTCTGCTTTGCTAGCGTTTGAGTCCATCCTTCTTTTTTATACCGCTCATACATTCCGAGTGAGTCAATGTGCATGATCATATCGATATACATTGCCTGAAATCCTCGTTTTTTTAACTCTATAAGGTCCTGGTCGATGGACGCTGCTGCCTTGAATCGCAACGGCTTAATGGTTGTCGCCACCCCAGCCTCAAAAAGCGTGTGGGTTGTCATGATACCTTTCGCTCCCCAGTACTGCCAGTTATTGCGAATAAACTGACGGCGTGAGCCGTTTCCAGCCATAACAATTTTACTTCGTACGCTATGCCGACGATCGTCCTGGTGCTTAATATCGCGAAGTTGCTCGTCTAGTGGCTCGTGGTGTGCAGGCGTGAGACCGTCTGTAACTGCATGTGCCAACCAGGCGGCCTCAAATGCTGCTCGGGTGGAATCACCGCTCGTAATTGCGAATGACAAGTTATGACTATGGTCCGATACATCCCCTAAAAGTTTGTCATCCTGCCGAAGATTTTTCGGATCGATGAAGTGCCAAGGTTCATCTTTCCCTGGGCTTTTAAGTTTTATACCGTCAGGACCACGACTACCTTCAAAATGAAGAATCTCTTGAATGGTTGGAAATGGCAGTGTATGCATGTACTTCGAAAAATGCCGCCTTGCAACACGGTCAATTTTTTGATGCGTCCCAATCACACGTCCAGTACGTTTTTGCCGCGGTAACGGCCCGAATGCATACATATTAGTTCAAAGTGGTTAATCGTTGATATCTGTCGACATTGGCTGACAACTGCTTGTATTGTATCAAGTCTGCTCCGCTGCTGACGAACCGATCGGCTTCTTTTTGAGCAGCAGCAATAAGATGCGTATCAGCAAGCGATGCAATCTGCAGGTTCAACGCACCATGCTGGGCACGGCCATATATCTCACCGGGACCGCGGAGTTTTAGATCAACCTCGGCGAGGTAAAATCCGTCATTCGATCGCTCAACTTCACGGAGACGCTCAGAAGGTTTCTTTGTATCTGATGTAAGCAGGTAGCAATAGCTCTGATGCGATGAGCGACCAACTCTCCCTCGCAGTTGGTGCAGCTGACTTAATCCATATTGTTCTGCATCTTCAATCAACATGACAGTTGCATTCGGCACATCCACTCCTACTTCTACTACCGTTGTGCTTACGAGAATATCAATCTTGTGCTCCGCGAATTGCTTCATCGCCCGCTCTTTTTCATCAGGCTTCATGCGCCCGTGTAGTAAGCCTAAGCGTCTATGGCCGAATACCGAATTCATAAGCTTTCGGTATTCGGCTTCTTCACTCTTCGCCTCGTTTGCAGGATTGTCATCGATCAAACGACATACGACATATGCCTGTCTTCCTTTCGAAATTTCAGCATCAATCGTCGCATATAACTGCTTACGGCTGACTGGTGACCAAATTTTTGTGATGATCGGGAGACGATCAGCTGGCTTTTGTCGTATAACAGATACATCGAGCTCACCATATACGGTGAGCGCTAGACTCCGCGGAATTGGCGTCGCAGTCATTGCCAGTAGGTGTGGCATACGTGCAGATTTTTCGAGTAGCTTTTGACGCTGATTAACACCGAATCGATGCTGTTCATCAATTACCACCAGCCCGAGTTTATGAAACCGTACCGCCGGCTCAAATAACGCGTGCGTACCAACAATCACATGCGCCTGGCCGGATTTCAATTCTTCGAGTAACGGTTGCCTGTGTTTTGCTTTGACACTTCCTGCGAGGAACGTCACGTTGATCCCATATGGCCTTAGTAGTGTATCGATTGTGTTCGCGTGTTGTGATGCCAAAATTTCGGTTGGTGCCAGCAAGGCTACTTGATATCCGGCGCTAACCGCTTGCCGAGCGGCAAGTGCAGCAACAACCGTCTTACCGGCACCTACATCACCTTGTACCAGCCTGTTCATGGGTACTTCTTTTTCCATATCCTGCAGAATATCCCAAGCCGCCTGTTTTTGGCCGGGCGTAAGTTCAAACGGCAATGAAGCAACAAACGTTTGAACAACCGATGACTGGAATGGAATCGACCAGCCTTTCAGTGACATGTTGGCCTGCTTGTTCAAACGCGAAGCAAGGAGGAGCTCGAAGAGTTCTTCGAAGGCGAGTCTTTCACGAGCTCGTGTAATTTCATCTGGCGCTGTAGGAAAATGCATTCCGAGAAGCGCATCTGAAAGGCTAACCAGTTTTTGCGACTCAGTCACTTCAGCCGGTAGTGTATCGGGCAGCATCGTGATAAGTGGTCGAATCTCTGAAAGTAACTTCCGCACCAGCTGACTTTTTAAACCCTTTATCATTGGATAAACCGGAAGAAGTCTATCGGTATTAATCTGCGTCCCTTCGGCTTTTTCAGCACTCGGGTTTGTAAGCTGGTACTTATTGTAGTTAAACTCAAATTCGCCCGAAAAGAAAAACTCCTGCGTGGGGTCTTTAAGCTGCGCCGCGCGGTACGCCTGGTTAAACCAGACGGCTTGTAACTTTCCCGTTCCGTCGTTTAGCGTTGCCGTTGTTACCTTTATGCCGCGACGAACATTTTTCGTCGTTATTGATTCGCACTTGGCTCGAATGGTTCGTTTACCTGGTGATATATCCGATATATTCACGACGGTCGAGAAATCTTCATGTCGTTTCGGTAGGAAATATATAAGATCCTTCACCGTTTCAAGTCCACTCAACGAAAGCTGATCGGCCGTCTTTGGACCAACACCCTTTATCGCTGCAAGTGATGTTGTGAGATTCATGTATTTAGCAACATACCCTCAAGCTCGCGCGATATGCCTTCGAGACGGTCTTGAAGATCTAGGTATAACTCCTCCACCTGAGCCAGCTCTGTCGCTTCGGTTTGCTCGTGCCACTGCACATACAATTTAAGCTTTGGCTCAGTACCACTCGGACGAACACTGATACGGCAACGGTGATCTCCAAATTCTAATACAATCATATTACCCGTACTCGAGCATGGTACTGATTCCTGCGTACCGTCACTATACATTCGGGTTAGCGTTTGGTAATCGACGACAGACGTTACTTCGTGACTACCGACTGCTTTAGGTGGCTGACTACGCAACATTGCCATGATGCTCTGCATCTGCCCAAAGCCCTTGGCGCCTGGGCAGACAATCGTATCGAGCCGTTCCGCAAAAATGCCGTATTCACTATACAGTGTGAGTAATTTGTCATACAGCGTCATGCCCTGAGATCTGAGTTCTGCCGCATACTCGGCCATTACAAGTGCCCCGGCTGCACCGTCTTTGTCGCGGGCATAGTCACCAAGCAGCATGCCGTAGCTCTCCTCGGCACCAATTAAGAATGTTTCATTCGATGATTCTTTTTGCAGGAGCAGCTCGCCGATATATTTAAAACCGATAAGCATGTCGCCGTATACTTTCGCACCGTAGCGATTCGCGATCGCATCCATGAGATCGGTTGTCACGACAGTCTTTGCGATGTAATGCTGATTAGTCAGATTTCCTTTTTGGGCTACCTGCGAGAGAACAAATTCTGTGGCAAGCGCAGCGGTCTGATTTCCGCTGAGATACTTCGGTTCTTCGCCTTGCCGCACCATAACCCCAATCCGGTCCGCATCAGGGTCATTGGTAATCGCAATATCCGCTTCCGTTGACATCATTTGAGCCACTGCAAGATCATTCGCGGCTCGCTCTTCAGGATTCGGTTTATTATTTTCGACGGTTGGAAAGTTCCCATCTGGCGTCATCTGACTGGCAACCGTTGAGATTGAAAATCCAGCCGCCTCAAGAACCGGTATTGTGTTGCGCTGACCTGCACCGTGCAAGGGAGAGTACACGATCGATAAGTCACGTGCTTCGCCTACGGCTTGAGATGCAACTGCATTGATGTATGCTTCATCTACCTCTTTACCGATAATGTCGATATCCCCGATTTCGACTCCTACATAAAATTCGGAGGAACGTATCTCCTCAGTCTTTCGTACCAATTCAGTGACCGCCTGGTCATGTGGCGATACTAGCTGAGCACCATCGCTTAGATACGCCTTAAAGCCGTTGTCACTCGGTGGATTATGGCTCGCTGAGATAACAATTCCGGCACTAGCTTTTAAGTACCTAACTGCGAAACTAAGCTCAGGTGTCGATCGGTAACCGTCAAAGATATACGCCATGACTCCGTTTCCAGCGCAGACGCTCGCAGCTAATTCAGCGAATTCTACGGACGTCAGTCTTGTATCGTGCGCGATCACAATGCCAGCATCTTTAGCTGAATCATCGAGCGAAACGATGTAGTCACATAATGCCTGAGTTGCCTCACCAATCGTGACTCTTGATATGCGAGCCGATCCCAAACCAGTCGATCCCCGAATTCCAGCTGTTCCAAATTCAATTGTCGTATAAAACGAGTCTTCGAGTGTCTTCCACTCTTCGCCTAGAATAAGCGACTCAAGCTCGGCTTTATATTCAGCGTATTTCGGTTCATTGAGCCAACGCTCAATATTAGTGGCTGCATCCTTCGATACATTAGCCCTGACGGCTTCAAGCATCATTTCCTCCTTGCTATCGAGCCTTTAGTATAGCAAGCTACCGAACGAGGATGAAACCGTTCTTACCTTTTTTTACCAGTGAAGTAGATTCAATATCTGCTGGCTGTAAGACTTTTTGACCGTTTACGCTTACCGCGCCACTTTCGATCAATCGCCGGGCGTCGCCATTACTACTTGCGACGTTCGACTCAATAAGAACCTGGACGAGATCGTTCGGACCTACGCACGGTATTTCGAGCGCAAGCATATCGAGCTCTTGATCTTGTAGCTCATCTAAAGCTCGTGTGCCAAATAACACCTCAGTGACTGATTCAACTGATGTGCACCTATCTTTACCGTGTATCAATGTAGTAACTTCGTGTGCGAGCCTGCGCTGCAATAGTCGATCGCCAGGATTGTTCTTATGTGAGGCAATAACAGCTTCAACTGTTTCGCGGTCGAGTAACGTATATATCTTAATAAGTGATTCAGCGGTTTCGTCGTCAACATTGAGCCAAAACTGGAAAAACTTGTACGGACTCGTCTTTTCTGCGTCGAGCCAAATTGCTCCACCTTCTGACTTACCGAATTTCACACCGGTCTGTTTATTTACGATAAGTGGTGCAGTAAACACGTGTGCTTCGGCATTTTCAATCCGTCGGATGAGTTGCACGCCCGAAATTGAATTACCCCACTGGTCTGCCCCTGCCACTTGCATCGTAGCGCCCTTTGTTCGGAATAAATGCAGGAAATCGTAGCCCTGGATTAAACTGTAACTAAATTCGGCGTAGCTAATGCCGTCCCCGCCCTCACCGATACGGTTTTGCACGAAATCACGGTCAAGCATTTGCGTCATACTGGCGTATTTACCAACGTCACGAAGGAAATCTAGGTAATTGATTTCTTTAAACCAATCATAGTTATCAACGACTTCAAAGTCCTGACCAGCAAAGATGTTTTGGTACTGATTTGCAATCGCGGACTTGTTCCGGCTGATCTCATCGAGTGTTTTGAGGTCGCGTTCCTGCTTTTTACCATCTGGGTCACCAATCATGCCCGTCGCACCGCCAACTAACAAAATCGCTTTGTGACCATGGTCGATGAAGTGACGGATCATCATAGCTGGGGCGAGGTTTCCGATTGTCATACTATCGGCTGAAGGATCAACGCCCCAATAAAAGGTTCGGGGCTCATTCAATTCATCAATAGATTTGAGCGTGGTTTGGTTTATGAATCCACGCCATTCCAGCTCTTCGGACAAAGTCATAGTTTTCTTTCTGATTCAACTTAGCTATCTATAGGCAAGTATACCGAAAAAGCGAGAGAGCAGACAAACATTAGTGCTATAATGAGCCTACTAACTGTGTGGAAGAATAGCTGATAGATGACCAAGAAGCCAAACCGTCGATTGAACGTATATGCCAACCTGTCGCATGCCCGGCGAACTAAAAAGGATCGCTTAGCCCGAAAGAAGGCTGAATATCTTGCAACACTCCCTAAGCATCCCGTAAAACGGGCACTGTATCGTATGCACCCGAAGCGTGTTTGGAAATTTTGGTTCAGCCGCAGCGGTGGAATGTTTGCCCTCAAGATCGCAGGTGTCAGTGCCCTGGCAGTTGTTCTCCTGGCAGGTGGATTATTCGCATACTTCCGAAAAGACATTGATCAAATTCGTCCGTCTGAACTTGCTAAACGAGTTCAAACTACCGTAACGAGGTATTACGACAGAAATGACAATCTACTCTGGGAAGATAGAGGGGGCGGCAATTATAAGATGGTGGTCAAAGGTAGCGAAATTGCCGAAACAATGAAGCAAGCTACCGTCGCCATAGAAGACAAAGACTTCTATAGCCACAAGGGTATTAGCCCGACGGGCCTTGTTCGTGCTGCAGTCAGCAACTCCCAGGGTAACGGTACGACTCAAGGTGGCTCGACACTGACGCAGCAACTTGTGAAGCAAGTATTCTTTGCCGATGAAGCCGGCGAGCGTGGACTGAGTGGTATTCCCCGAAAGATCAAAGAAGTTATTCTCGCAATTGAAGTTGAACGTATGTATAACAAGGAGCAGATCCTCGACTTATACTTAAATGAATCTCCGTATGGAGGACCGCGAAATGGTATTGAGTCAGCTGCTCAGGCGTACTTCGGCATTAAAGCCAAAGATCTAACACTGCCACAATCTGCGCTTCTCGCAGCGGTGCCAAATCAACCAGGACTGCTTAACCCCTATAATACGGCCGGAAATGAGGCACTGATCGCCAGGCAACATAGGGTCCTCGATAACATGGTTGAACAGAAATATATCACTCAGGAAGAGGCGGATGAAGCAAAGTCTGTAGCGATTCTTGACACCATACGACTTGAAACTGATCAGTACAAAAACATCAAGGCACCGCATTTCGTACAAATGGTCCGAAGCGAGCTCGAACAAAAACTCGGGAAAGCCACCGTGGGACGTGGCGGCCTCGTGGTTAAAACAACGCTCGATATCCGTGTTCAAGATAAGTTGCAAGCCGAGATGGATGAAATGTTCAGCTCTTCGCAGCCACGCATCGCAAACTTCTCAAACGGTGCAGGAACGATCGAAGACGTGAAGACGGGACAGATCATCGCCATGCTTGGAAGCCGCGATTTCAACTATGACGGCTTTGGTCAGGACAATGCTGCGGCGGCGTTCATTCAGCCGGGCTCGTCTATAAAGCCACTCGTCTTCGCGCAGTTATTTGAGAACAAAGGTGCCGATGCCCAGAATTTTGGAAGTGGGTCGATATTATCTGACACCGCAATAAATATTGCAGGTTACAAGCCGAAGAACGCTGATAACGGTTTCAAGGGTAATATCACCCTCCGAAACTCACTCGCTTTGTCACGTAACATTCCAGCAATCAAAGCTATGCAGGTCAATGGTGTTGAACCAACCCTCAAGTCGATACGAGCAATGGGTAATAAGTACTACTGCACCCAGGGTGTTGAAAAAGATGCCGGACTTTCATCGGCAATCGGTGGTTGCGGTACACGTATGATTGACCATACGAATGCGATCGCATCATTAGCACGTGGCGGTGTGTACATGCCTACAAGTACGGTCCTTAAAGTAACCAATAGTTCAGGTGAGGTATTAGAGCAATATAAGGCAGAATCAAAGAAAATTCTCGACCCACAATCGACCTATGTCGTCACAGACATTTTGGGTGACTCATCTGCGAGGCTCGGTCTGTTCGGACGAACAATTACACCGACTCTTGATGCTGCAAAGATTAAAATGGCAGTTAAAACTGGAACCAGTGACAAAGATGGCAAGCCAAAAGATATTTGGACCGTAGGCTACACGCCTTCGTTATCGGGTTCGGTCTGGCTCGGTAACCCGGATACCACGCCGCTTACAAACGGCAACTCGTCTATCCCAGCCCGCATTCTCGATCCAGTCATGGCGTTCGCAACGCAGCTGTATCAGTCAGAGGGTAAAGCAAAAGGTGGCGATTGGTTTACAGCACCAAAAGGTATTCAGCAGATAGGCAAGGAAGTGTACCCTTCGTGGTACAACAAGGCGAAGTCCGAGAGTGGTGTGAAGCTTGTATTCGACCGCGTCTCTAAGAAAAAGGCAACTGACTGTACTCCGGCTGGCGCTAAGACAGAACTAACGGTCACGCGTACAACTGACCCTACAACCAAAGCAACCGTGTATTTAGCCCCCGATGGATACGATGCATCAAAAGACGATGACTTTCACAAGTGTGGCGATACAGCGCCTGACGTCAATGGTATATGCGTAAACGGCAACTCGATCAGCATACGAGTATCCAAAGGTACGAATGACCTGCAGACACTAGACGTAAGCGTCAATGGCGCGAATGTCGCATCCCTCAACGTAACAAGTAGCGGAACGTATTCAACTACCTTCAACTTCTCAGGTGCATCTACCGTTGTAGCGACAGTCACAGACCGAGGCTACTATACCGATTCGGCTACGCAGGCATACAGCGGATCTGGCAACTGTGCCACTCCTGTTTCATCGCAGCGAAATAGCAATAAGCAGCAAGATACTCGAACCGCCGTATCGAACCGTCGCGGCCGCGGCTAGCATACGCTACTGATTATTTACAAGTTCTATTAAGCTATCTTCTTTTGACTGAAAAGAATTCTTCTTGTTCTGTAGATTGGCTGCTTGTGGGCGTGATCGTCTACTCGTGTTCGTCGCTTTGGGTTGCTTCGCAGTAGACGTCGTGGTCTTTTCGAGTTTGGTTTGTGACGGTCGAGCTACTTTTCGACCCGTTGGCTTTGCTTCTGGTGAATGGCCCGCGGACTGTTTTTCGCGTAACTTTGCAAACATCATACGACCAGCGGCGGTCTGTAAACTTCGGATAAATTCGATTTCGACTGTTTCACCAATCTTATTCGATGCCTTGTCAACCACAACCATGGTGCCATCGGCTAAATACCCAACGGCTTGTGTCGCAGATTGACCTTTTTGCGTCAGAGTTAGGCTAATCGTCTCGCCCGGTAGGAATGCCATGCGGATACTACCCGCTAGCTCGTTTATGTTTAATACACGTATACCGAGAGCTGTAGCTGCCTTGTTGAGATTATAATCAATCGTACAGATTGAGCCGCCTTTTGTCCGTGCCATATCGATTAATCTTTCATCGACACCACCGGATCCTATTTTGCCGTCTTCAACCACCTTCACTGTTACAAACTGAGCATCTTGGAGCTCGCGGATAGCATCGAGTCCTCGACGCGCCCTCGATCGCTTCTCAGGATCAGCTTGGTCTGCAAGTAGCTGCAGCTCGTTTACAACGGACCGCAGAACGATAAGCCTTGCTGGTATGAAGCCAGTTTGGGCAGCGGTCACGATACGACCATCCATGAGTGATGAGGTGTCGACATAGGTAGTACCATTCTCGTCACGACGCTGGATCGGACTTATCTTTTTTATAAGATATGTCACTTCTGCTGCAATAAATATAAGCAGAGTAAGATATACAATTGTCATAGTTAATTATTCCTTTATTTTAGATAGTCTATGAGCGCTTGGCGCAGTGTGCCGACTACAGTTGTAACAGATTTTTTACTGCCCGCAGGACCGATTGAATGTTTGAAGCCAAGCTTCTTTGCTTCGGCAACGCGACGTTCGGGCTGAGCAACACTTCGAATCTCACCGCCTAAGCCAACTTCACCAAACACGACAGTGTCTTCACCGAGGCGACGTTCGGCTACAGCGCTTGCAATTGCCATACAGACCGCTAAATCCGCTGCCGGATCTGCCAGGCGTAACCCGCCAACAACGTTCACATATATATCTTTATCCGATAAATTCAGTTTCGTGCGTCGCTCTAGCACGGCAATAAGAACATTGAGGCGATTTAAATCAAATCCACTAGCGGTTCGCTTAGGATACCCGAAACTAGTGGGGTTTACAAGTGCTTGGATCTCAACAAGCAGTGGCCGAGTTCCCTCGAGAGTCGCCAGGACTACTGATCCATCGGCATCTTGACGCTCTTTCAGGAGAGCGGCTGAAGGGTTTTCAACAATTGATAGACCACCTTCGTCCATCTCGAAAATCGCGGTCTCAGCGGTAGATCCATAGCGGTTTTTTACTGCTCGGACCATTTTAAAGCCGCCGTATCTATCGCCTTCAAACTGAAGCACAACATCGACGAGATGTTCGAGCACCTTTGGACCCGCGATACTACCTTCCTTTGTGACATGACCTACCAGTATTACGGCAGCTCCTGATGTTTTGGCTGCGCGTATGATTACATTCGAGGAATTGGTGATCTGACTGACGGATCCGGGGGCACTGGTAATATCATTTAAATTAAGTGTCTGAATGGAATCGATAATGACGAGTTTATGCCCACCTGCACGTATGGTCGCTCCGATGTCATCGGCGCTGGTGCTCGCTATGAAATCAAGCTGTTCACTTCCATCTGCCCCGAGTCGTTCGGCGCGTAACTTAACCTGATGGGCACTCTCTTCTCCACTGACATACAGTACGCGCTCATTCGATGCGATGTGTGCGGCTAGTTGCAGGAGCAGGGTGCTCTTTCCTATTCCAGGTTGGCCGGCCACCAGCATAACACCGCCCGGTAGGATGCCGCCACCGAGCACATCATCGAGTTCGCTAAATCCCGTTTTGAGGCGCCTGACCATCTCATCGTTTTCGATTTGACCAATAGACTGCGGTTTCAGTACCGTGCCGCTAGACGTGCCCTTGGCAACAATCGAGCTGCCAGACTCAATTGTTTCTTCAACCAGTGTGTTCCATTGTCCGCAGTTCTCACATCGCCCTGTCCACTTTGGGTAGGTTGCCGCGCAGTTACTGCAGACAAACCTGGTCTTTGACTTCGCCATGAACTATATGCTCGGCGCGTCCGAAAGCGCACTATCTAAGCTTTGGTTGAGTGACGCGGATTCAGCGTTAATTCCGTCCAATTTTGCAAGGAGGGCCTTGTACTGCGATATAGAGTCTTGAATTTGTTGCCTGAACGTTGAGAGTTGATTGCTTTCTGCAACTAAGCGTTGTCTTGCAGATTGGAATTCAGACTGTGTTGTAAAACCGCCATTACGTGAAGCCTGCTGATTAAACACGCGCACTTCTTCGTTTAACTCGGCGATGCGGCGATTATACTCCGAGGTATCCGAGTTTATTGTGCGAGCCAGTTGTTCAATCTCACTGACTAACTGATCTGCCTCTTTAGACAAAGATTCAAACTGACTTTCTACTTGAGTGTGGAGTGCAACCAAATCAGCTCGGTTTTTGAAATACTTCGCGTAGTGCGTTTCGAGTTCGGGTCCGATGTCAGCAAATTCTGTTCCAATAATTGAATGGAGTTCGTTGAACGACTGACCAGGCTCTGTTTTCTCATAGTATTTCATGCGAGCCTCGAGCTTACTGTCGGTGCCGGATTTATAGACATTTTCTAAAAGCTTTTGAACTTTTTTCTTTTCAGCATCCGGCATGCGTTCATACTCTGCGTGTAGCAACTCGTGTGCAGCTGTGACGGCTTTAATTCCTGTTAGCCGTTCGTCAGTGACATTAAAAATATATATCCGATTCTGCGAGTAACAGCCGAGAATTGGACTATCCGCTTCTTGTCGCTGGCAATGCTGATTAAATGCCTCACTTTCCTCTACGGCAGGTCTGGTTGCGTAAAAGGTGAAGATCGCATCATCTGTCATTCCCGCTCGCGTTGCCACGTCACGCACTGACTGTGTAGGTGTGTACTGGTGATACTGAATGGCATCAACTACGTACTGTCGTTGGGTCCAGAGCCATACCGAACCGATAATCAGGACGGCTGACAAAATCCAGCCGATCCATGAAGTTCGCTTAACCCTCGTTTGTGACATCTAAGGTTATTGTACCTTTACGTCCCGAGGCCGTCAAAACCGTTCCTTTATCGTATTCGCCCGAGAGAATACCGTCTGCTATTCCATGCTCAAGTTCATCTTGAATGGCCCGGCGGAGCGGTCTCGCTCCATATTTTTCATCGAATCCCTTATCGATAATCAGTCGCTTGGCAGAAGGTTTGATCACGAGATGAATGCCCTTGCTTGCAAGACGTGCATTTAATTCAGAAACCAGATTTCCAAATATTAATCCAACTTGTCGCTTCGTAAGGGCGCGGAATGTAATAATTCCGTCAAATCGGTTGAGAAGCTCAGGGCGCATGAGCGATTTCAAAGCGCTCTCAGCACGATCGGAATTTTTAGCATGCTCAACTTCCATCTCGGCTTTATCGGTCTTTGAAACAGTCCCGAAGCCAAGCTGCGCTTCACGCTGCATCTGCTCAGCGCCGATATTGCTCGTAAGTATCACAATCGTGTTTGAGAAATCTACTTTTCTCCCTTTTGCATCGGTCATTGTTCCGTCTTCGAGTAACTGGAGTAGTAACTGGAACACATCGGGGTGCGCTTTCTCGATTTCATCGAACAAGACGACGCTGTATGGCTGACGACGAATTTTATCAGTTAACTGTCCACCGTCATCATACCCAACGTATCCAGCCGGCGCTCCAAGTAGTCTCGATGTGTTGTGCTTCTCGCCGAACTCACTCATATCGATCTTGATGAGGGCTTCGTCGCTTCCAAACACTTCGCGGGCAAGTACGCGAGCCAGCTCTGTTTTACCTACACCTGTTGGACCCATAAAGATAAATGATCCGATTGGCCGCTTGGAACTTGCTACACCACTACGTGAGCGTCGGACGGCCTTCGCAACGCTTGTCACGGCCTCTTCCTGTCCTATAATGTGCTTCCCTAGATGCTTTTCGAGATTACGAAGCATCGAGGCTTCGGATTTTTGGACACGCTTTACGGGAATACCTGTCATGACTGATATTGCGTGCGCAATATGATCTTCTTTAAGCACAATTGGGGTCTTGTTCTCAAACCGCTCTTTGAGCTCATCGAGCTTCTCAGAAATCTGCACTGACCTTGTTTTGTATAAGGCTGCACGCTCGTAATCTTCTGCCGAAACGGCTTCGTCCATCTTTTCGTTCAGATTTTTGAGCTGGCGTATATAATCACGTAGCTTACTTGGCCTGCCATTCGTATTTACTCGTGTGAGTGCAGCTGCTTCATCGATTACATCTATAGCTTTATCTGGCATGAATCGATCGTTGATATAGCGATCAGCCATGTGAACACTCGATGCGATCACGTCATCATCAATACTTACACCGTGATGCTTTTCATAATATGGCTTCAGCCCCTTTACGATTGCGATGGCGTCTTTTAGTGAAGGTTCTGGCACGATAATCGATTGGAAGCGTCGCTCCAGCGCACTGTCCTTCTCAATGTGTTTGCGGTACTCGTCTAATGTTGTGGCACCAATCATGTGCAGCTCACCTCGTGCTAGTGCTGGCTTCAGCATATTGGCTGCGTCAAGTGCGCCCTCTGCAGCGCCAGCCCCAACGAGTAAATGAAGTTCGTCAATAAATACAATAACGTTATTTGATTCCTTAAGCTCCGAAATAACTTTCTTCAAGCGCTCTTCGAATTCTCCTCGATACTTTGTACCGGCAATCATGGCGGCAAGATCAAGCTGAACAACCCGTTGATCAAGCAGATGATCGGGCACATCCTCACGAGCGATCCGCTGAGCAAGACCTTCAACAATCGCCGTTTTACCAACCCCTGGTTCACCAATAAGAACAGGGTTATTCTTCGTTCGACGGCTCAAGATTGTCACTAAACGTTCCTGTTGTGCATCCCGACCGATGACTGGATCGAGCTTACCAGCTCGAGCACGTGCGGTCAGGTCAGTTCCGAATGTTTCTAAGGCGCCGCCACGCTTTGTTCGCTTTGGTGCATCGGTGGTTGTTGATTCTCCGTCATGAAACGCATTGTGCTGTCTGTCGAAGAAATCTTCTAGTTCGGCTTTTAATTCACCGAGATCGACGTTCATTTCATGAAGCAATGTCGTAGCCCGCGCACTCTTCTGGTTCAAGATACTGTAGAGGATATGTTCAGTACCGAGATGTTCTTGGTGAAATTCCTGGGCTACTTCCCAGCCCATTTTCAACGTGAGCTTAGCAGTTTCACTAAGAGCCAGCGCCCCTGTGCTAATAACGATATTTCGTGGGCTAAGATTCAGTGCCAGTTCAGCACGCTCGAGCGTTACGTGTGCATCGGCAAGGAGTTTCGCGCCGACACTTGAGCCCTGCGCTAATACACCAAGCAGGAGGTGCTCGGTTCCAATGTACGCGCTTCCGTACCCTCTTGCGATCGCATTAGCATGCTGCAAGCTGGTTTTCGCGTTATCGGTCAGTCGTGATACGAATTCTGCGAAATCATCGGCCATATCTTTTATTATTATCCTCCTGATAGTTAAGCGCAAGCGTCATGCTATGGGCTATTTACGCATTTACTATATTTAGTATACATAAAAATTAGCACTCACACAATGCGAGTGCTAATTTTAGATAATCGCAGATTATTCTGACGATTCGTTCAATGCATCAAGTAAGCTATCTTCGATGTTCTTCTTAGGAGCACGCGCTTCAGGCTTCTTAGTTGCAGTTTCAATATCGAGTTCGTAACCAGTAAGCTTACTTGCAAGTCGAACATTTTGGCCAGCTCGGCCGATTGCAATTGATTGCTGATCTTCGTTCACAAATACTTTCGCTCGTTTGGCGTCTTGGTCAATTTCAACACGAACTACTTCAGCTGGTCCGAGAGCGCTACGTATAAACTCATCAGTATCTTCGCTGAATGGAATGATGTCGATTTTTTCCTGGTCACCAACTTCATTCATAACAGCTTGCACACGTGTGCCGTGGCCGCCTACAAATGTTCCTACTGGATCAACGCCTGGAACACTTGAAAATACCGCTAGCTTGGTGCGCCGACCAGCTTCACGGGCAATTGCTTTGATCTCAACCGCACCACTTTCCATTTCTGGAACTTCTTGGCGGAACAGGAAGTCGACAAAAGCTTCATTCGCTCGACTTAAGATAAGCTGTGGACCGCGGTTATCTCGCTCAATATCCTTAATGAAAACTTTGATGCGTGAGCCAATACTATAAAATTCACCTTGAATCTGTTCACTTTGCGGAATAATTCCGATAGCTTTGCCAAGTTCAACTCGTACGACGCGAGGTTCTACTCGTTGAACGACACCGGTCACAATCGTCCCGATCTTGTCTTCATACTCCTCTAGTACGACTTCCCTCTCGGCTTCTCGGAGTCGCTGGAGCACTACTTGCTTAGCGGTCTGTGCGGCTACACGTCCAAAGCTGGAGACTTCATGTGATTCTTCGATCACATCGTCAAGCTTTGCATCTTTTTTCTTTTCTTGGGCTTCTTCAACAGTTAATTCAGCCAGAGGGTTCTCAACCGTATCAACTACAGTCCAGCGGACGAATACTTTTGCCGTACCATCGTTAACATTAAGCTCAGCGCGCACGTCTTGGTCACGCTCACCGTTGTCTCGGCGCCATGCGGCTGCAATGGCCTGTTCAATGACATCCATTACCGTCTCTTCTGGTAGGTTTTTCTCTTCTGCAATGGTTCGAACAGCCATTGTAAGCTGTTTAATATTCAAATCTTCCATGTATCTTTGCCTTTCTTTCTACTAAAAATTCCGACCTGCCGGCCGGAATGTACTGTCTAAACTATACTCCTCTAAAGATAGCTTGGCAAGTCGGTGTGAACTAAATTACAGAAATATTTTCATATATTTGTAAAGATACGTACATTCCGATACCCGTAAGGAGGTCTAATGTTAGCCATTAATCGCGAGCCATTATATAAAAATCGTCTGTTTTTAAGCAGTCTTGCCGTATTTAGCGGTTTTCTACTGACCGTCGGTCTACTCCGGGCTATGGCACCTGTTACGAACGAAATATCGCAGTCAGCTCAGTCAAACTCTGAGCGCCGTGCCGCGTCGTTGATCCCGATACGAGCCAGCGGCTCCGAATCCTCTTCTGAATCAGGCAAGTCCAATGCCGGTGAAGGACAATCGCAGGGCACATCTAAAAGCCAGGCATCTTCTTCAGGCTGGATTGCACCAGCATCAACGCCAAAAGGCGCGTCGTCTTCTAGTCAACCAAGCCAGGCATCTCCAGCATCTTCAGAACAGCAGTCAGGTTCAACGACACCAGTTCAGCCGACGCCGACTGCTCCGACCCCTACGCCGACCACCCCTGCGTCAGATCCCGAGCCAACCTGCAGCGTGAATGTGCTTGATTTAGTCTGTTTATAGAGCTACTTGCAGCTGGTTAAAATACGAATCATTGCATCTCGTTCAGCGGATGTGACCCATAGTCGATACTTTTGTTTCACGCTAATTTGTCGACGTACATACTCACATCTGAAAGATTTATTGGAAGGCAACCACGTGGCTGCATCTCCGTCGGACTTCTGCTCATTTGCTGCACCGTCAACCGCAAGTAAGTTTAGAGGGTCATTCGCGAGCTGAACACGTTCTGCGTACGTTAGTCCCTGTGCGCCTGTTTGCCAGGCATTCGATAGGGCTACTACATGATCAATCTGCACATCATCGCTGGTTGTTTCGCCTCGTGTAAACAGTATGCGAACACCCGTATACGGATCTTGCAGCACCCCGCTCTGAACCTTACATTCTGCATCTACCTGAATGTTCGTTAGATCACGCGCTAATATTCGGTTTCGTGTATCGCAGCCTAGATCATTTGACCAACCATTTCCAAATTCAGAACGGGCGTACCCAGTCTTTGGTGCGCGACCTTTTACTTGCAGTTTATCGAGCTCATCACTACTAGACTCAAGCTGAGCTGAAGGCTTGATGACCTCTTCTAGGCTCGGGATTTCAAATGACTGCTGTGACAACGGAATTCCGAGCAGAAGCAGCAAAATGATGCCAGTAATCATTCGTCGTACCGTATGGGCGTTCATGGTACGTAGTATAATAAAACGATGCAATCCAGGCGACTTACCGATCACTTCCTTCCAGAACATTACGAGCTCTCACTCGACATTAATCGGCAGTCCCGTACATTTCGCGGCGTCGTCGTTATCCGAGGAGCCATGCAGGCTGAGGGATCGCTATGGTTACACGCTAAAGATGTAACGATTACCGAATGTCATGTTGACGGCGAATCGGTTAAATATTCTCACGGCGAGAATGATGAAGTCGAGGTACAGGTTGATTCAACAAAGAGCACCGAACACCGTGTGACACTCTCCTTTGAAGGCGCGGTGACGGATCAGATGCACGGCATGTATCCATGCTACTTCGATCATGAAGGAGTTAAAAAAGAACTTATTGCAACTCAGTTCGAGAGTCATCATGCTCGTGAAGTGTTCCCCTGCATCGATGAGCCCCTCGCGAAAGCTACGTTTGATGTCACACTCACGACTGAATCGGGCGTAACGGTCATAGGTAACATGCCAATTAGCTCCCAGCACACCGAGAATGATCGACTCGTAACCTCGTTTGAGACGACTCCACGTATGAGTAGCTATCTGCTTGCTTGGGTATATGGTGAACTCCATAAGAAATCGGCACGCACTAAGAGTGGCGTCGAAGTAAACGTTTGGGCTACGCCAGCGCAGCCGATTGAGAGTCTCGATTTCTCACTCGATATTGCCGTCAGAACAATCGATTTCTTTGACGAGTATTTTGGCACCCCGTACCCATTAGCAAAGTCTGATCATGTCGCGCTACCAGACTTTTCATCCGGCGCCATGGAAAACTGGGGCTTGATTACATACCGCGAAATGGCGCTTCTTGCAGATCCGAAGACTACGAGCGTATCCGCCAAGCACTACATTGCAACTGTCGTTGCCCACGAGCTCGCACACCAGTGGTTCGGTAATTTAGTCACTATGAAATGGTGGAACGACCTGTGGCTGAATGAAAGTTTCGCGACGCTAATGGAGTACATCGCGGTCGATGCTCTCGAGCCAAGTTGGAACGTGTGGCTAGACTTTTCCTCCGCGGAAACGGTTATGGCCCTTCGCCGAGATGCACTTGACGGCGTCCAATCTGTTCAGGTAGATGTCAATCATCCTGACGAGATCAGCACGTTGTTTGATTCGGCAATCGTGTATGCAAAAGGAGCTAGGTTACTACGGATGCTCGAAACATACATCGGCAAAGAGGCATTCCGCACAGGTCTGAAAGAATACTTTACGACACATGCATATAAGAACACCGAAGCCGATGATTTATGGTCGTCACTCAGTGCGAGTAGCGGTAAAGATATCGCGGGGTTCATGAACGCATGGATATCTCAGCCTGGGTATCCAGTTGTCAACTTTGACGAAACAACACTGTCACAAACTCAATTCTTCGTCGGAGCACACGACATCAAGGTTCAGCGTACCTGGCCAATCCCGCTTGGCGCGTCCGATACGCAAGTGCCTGAGTTACTCGACACCACTTCAATAACGATTGATGCTCCTGAATTGGTACGTTTAAACAGTTCCGATAGCGCACATTTCATTACGCAGTACAGCAGTAAGCGGCTCGCAGCAATTCTCCAGAATATAGCTTCGTCTTCTGCACTCGAACGACTTCAGCTGATGCACGAGCAAAGCCTTCTCGCGAGAGGTGGCCAACTGCCGAGTAGTCAGCTCATCCCGCTACTTCTTAGCTACCAGCAGGAGCAAGAAGAGAGTGTATGGGATATTATGGCGCTCACTTTCAGTGAGCTAAAGCGCTTCACAGAGAACGATAACGAATCCGAGGCAAAGCTCCGTACACTAGCGGGAAAGATTTCAACGAAGCGATTTACCGAACTAGGATGGGACCAAAGAGACGGTGAACCCGAATCTGAAACCAAACTTCGGGCAACGCTTCTTGGCATGATGTTATACAGCGAAGACCCAGCCGTTCTTACCGAAGCCAACAGCCGATTTACCACGGTTCCGATCGAAAAGTTACCGGCAGAAACTCGAGCTCTCCTCATTGGCACAGCCGTTAAGCATCACGAGACAGATGATCTGGTTCGATCACTCCTCGATACACATACCAAAACAAGTTCGAGTGATTTACGAGGCGATATCTGTGCCGGTCTTACATCAACAAAATCACCCATAACGGCAAGAATGCTGCTCGATTTAAGTAAGGATAGCGCCGTGATTAAGCCGCAAGATGCGATACGTTGGTTTATCTATCTCATTCGCAATCGCCATACGCGTGACGAAGCTTGGCAATGGCTCACGCAGAACTGGACATGGATCGAAGAGACTTTTGGTGGAGATAAAAGTTATGACGATTATCCGCGCTACGCAGCCATTGGACTTTCAACGCGCCAACAGCTTCATGACTATTCTTCGTTCTTTGCGCCAATGAAGACCGTTTTGGCACTCACTCGTGCAATTACACTCGGAGAAGCAGAAATAGAGGCACGCGTTGAGTTGATCGAGCGTGATAAAGCCGCAGTCATTGAAGAGCTACGCGCACTGTAAGCCAGCGCGAGATTACTCTAGTATATAGTTAGTTTGATAAATCTACAGCGATCTCTTGATCTACTGGACTGGGTAGGTAATCATTCAGGCTTTTTGTATGGGCGCTTCTTTATGAATCTTACCGAGTGACGCGAACGTTCGCCTGTGGAGTGGTGTTAGGCCGTGCAAGTCTATTGCCGCTCTATGCCGAGCAGTGCCGTAGCCTACGTGTGAATCGAATCCATATTGTGAGTAGAGTTTGTTCTGCTCAGTCATATATGCATCTCTTGCCACTTTAGCGAGTATGGAGGCAGCTGATACGCTCGGCACGAGCATGTCGGCTTTCTTGAGGGTAGTCACATACTCGCCGTGAGGGGTTCCACGAAGGAAGTTGACCGTACCATCGATGATAATTTCGTGATACGGTGTTTGAATCTGCGACAATGCGCGTTTCGTTGCCAAAATCAGGCTCTGACTTAAGCCAATACGGTCAAGTTCATCTGCGTGCACCCATCCAAGACCAATTGAGGCCTCGGATTCGAGAAGCAGCTTCGAGAGTGCTTCACGTCTTGCCTTACTCAGTACCTTACTGTCAGCGAGTCCGTCGACCACTGCACCATTGAGAGATACCGCCCCAACAACCAGTGGGCCGGCCCAGGACCCTCTTCCAACCTCATCGATTCCAACGATCATACGTATATATTGTAAATCAAAACCCCTCCACGTGTGGGAGGGGCGATAACTCAAGGCTTAGAGACTATTTGTTTGCTTCGTGGGCTGCTTCTACTTCAGCTTGCTTAGCCTCAAGGTCTGCTTGTTCAGCAGCTTTTTCGGCGGCTTTTTCTTCAGCAGCCTTTGCAGCTTCTTCCTTTAAGCGTGCTGCTTCAGCTTCTGCGTGCGGATCACGAACATCATTCACTTTTTCGCGGTCGAAGTTAACTGCACTAAGGCGTGCACTCTTACCAGAACGGTTACGCAGGAAGCTTAGGTAATTTCGACGAACCTTCGAGCGACGAACAATTTCTACCTTTTCGACTAGTGGATTATGAAGCAAGAAACTCTTCTCAACACCAACGCCGCTAGCTACCTTACGGACAGTGATACGGCTGGTGTGTTGGCCTTTGTTATCAGTGCGGATAACAACGCCTTCAAATACCTGAATACGTTCTTTGTTACCTTCTTTAATCTTTTGGTGCACGCGCACGGTGTCACCACTACGGGCATCAACAACTGCCGCCTTTTTCTGGGCATTGTTAACGTTCTGAATTAGTGCAAAACTCATTTCTTTACTTCACCTTATAAGTTTATATTGCTGATTAGTTGTAATTGTAGCATAAAAAAACAACTCTGAAAAGAGTTACTGTCGGCTGACCCCATGCATCCGCGAAGCGGTTGCAACAGCATGGGGCCAGCCTCAAAGCGACAGGATCTGCCACATACCCATGGCGTCTCTTTCACAGGACCTCCAGGCCTGACTGCGCTCTGTGCTTAATACTTTGACACATCCATACCTTGTGTCAATGATTTATAGTGTAGATATGGACTACGACAAACTTGCACTCGACCTACACAAACAGCACGGCGGAAAAATCACAACTAAGCTGCGTGACCAAGATCAGCTGGATAAAACGAAATTATCTGCCTACTACACACCCGGCGTGGCGGCTGTCTCTAAGGCGATTGCCGAAGATTCGTCGAAATTATCTGAATACACGTGGACGAATAATCTTGTCGCTGTCATCTCTGACGGATCAGCGGTTTTAGGTCTAGGCAACATCGGTCCGCGCGGCAGTATGCCGGTTATGGAAGGTAAAAGCCTATTGTTTAAGCACTTCGCCGGTATCGATAGCATCCCGATTATTTTAGATGTCCATACCGCCGATGAGATCGTTGCGACGGTTAAGGCGATAGCACCGAGTTTTGGTGCGATCAATCTCGAGGATATTGCAGCGCCCCTTTGTTTTGAAATCGAAGACCGTCTAAAAGAAGAGCTCCCTATTCCTGTCTTTCATGATGACCAGCATGGTACTGCCGTCGTTACACTGGCGGGTCTTATCAATGCCGCAAAGATTACCGGCCGAGACCTGAAAGAGTCAAAGTTCGTTGTTGTTGGCGCAGGTGCAGCAGGTACTGCGATCGCGAAACTTCTCAAGCTGTACGGCGTCGGCCAGATCCTCGCCGTTGATTCTAAGGGCATTCTTTCGCACTCACGAGGTGACCTCAATGAAGCAAAGCAGCTGCTACTTGAACATGTTGACGGATCCGTCGATGGCGACTTAGCAGATGCCCTAAATGGAGCCGACGTATTCATCGGTGTCAGCCAACCAGGACTACTCACTCCAGAGCTCATCAAAACTATGGCAAAAGATCCAATTGTATTCGCCATGGCGAATCCTACGCCTGAAGTCATGCCTGATATCGCCAAAGCTGCTGGTGTCGCTGTCATGGCTACCGGTCGAAGCGACTTCCCTAACCAAGTAAATAACGCGACTGCGTTTCCGGGTATCTTCCGTGGAGCACTTGATAACAAGGTGCGTATGATTACCGATCAGCATAAGATTGCCGCCGCTGAAGTCATCGCCTCGCTTGTAGAAAATCCTTCGCCAGATGAGATTATTCCAAGTGTGTTCGATGAGCGTCTGGTGCCAGCTATCGCCAAAGTAATTATCTAGTCTAAGATCGTGATATAACTGAGTAATGATCTCAGACGTTAATCGAGTATTTTATATTGAAAAAGATGCCGGGACAGTAGAAGTACGCTACCCGAGCCTCAAGAATCCAGTCCACGTCCATACGCTGCTTGCTATCGACGCGTTCCGATCTGTTCATCGAGCCAGTGGTATTGGATCAAATGACTTCGGCATGTTCGTTGCCGTTGAAGATGACGGCCAAATTGATAGCGAAAGTTTTCTCGTTACTCAAACATCCCCTGGGGGAAATGGTATGCTCGTTCCATCGGATATGGTACTAGCACAACCATTTCAGCACTTCACAAAAGAGCTTGCGATAAAAGTCGCGTCGCTGGGTCATGACGAGCTCGGCCAGTTTGGGCTTGGTTCACTCGCTGAGCACGTCCACAGGAATTATCCTGACATGCGCGCGCTTAGATAACTCGGTTGATCTCTTCAAGGGTCGTTTCGCCGCGCAGTGCTGCAAGTACACCAACTTGAAGTAAGGTGGCCATACCGGTGCTCTTAGCGGTAGCTTCAACTGTTTCGGTGTGAAACTCGGTTATATCACCGCGAAGAAACTTTTGAATTTCATCGTTCACTACCATTTGCTCCATGATAACGGTGCGACCCTTATAGCCGAACGGGTTCTGCTCATTCGGTACCGCTTTCCATAGTTTGAAGGAATCAAGGTCAGGCTTGTCGTAACTTTCCGGCAAATCGCTCAAAACGTCCCTGACCCATTTACGCGTCGCGTCGTCAGGTTCGTACTCTTCCTTGTTGTCGGCTAATTTCCGGACGAGCCGCTGTGCGATCACGAGACGAATGGCACTTGAGAATATCGGGTTCTGACCAATAAGATCAATCATCCGGCTAAATGCTGCCGATGTCGTGTTCGCGTGGAAGCTGGAAAGTACGAGGTGTCCGGTTATGGATGCCTGGATTGCGGTTCGTGCTGCATCCGCATCGCGAATCTCACCGATCATCACAATATCTGGGTCTAGTCGTAAGACACTCCTTAGACCGTCGGCAAAACTTGCACCGCCAGCCGTATCAATCGGGATTTGTGATACACCTGATATACCGTATTCGATTGGATCTTCGAGCGTGATGATTTTTCGATCCTGTGTATTGAGCGCATTGATCATGCTGTAGAGCGTGGTGGACTTACCACTCCCAGTTGGACCCACCATAAGAACCATGCCCCGTGGGTGCGAAATCACTTCATCTATCTCTTTTCGCTGCCTGTCAGGAATATTTAATCGATCAAGCTGCAGGAGCGACTCATCGAAGTTAAACAGGCGGAGCACCGCATCTTGGCCATACATAGTAGGGATGGTTTCAACACGAAGATTTAAAAGATGCGTCCCAGTATCAGTGGTGATATCTTTTTGCATGTGCCCAGACTGTGGTGCAGTCGCCGCGGCGGAGATATTCGCGCGCGAACCGAGCGCTCCCATGATCACGCGGTAGCGATCCTTATCAAGCTCTGCAACTTGGTGCAATGCACCATCGACACGCATCCGTACTCGAATATTCGTACGCTGATTCTCGATATGAATATCACTTGCGCCGAGCTTATCTGCCTGGTCAATCAAATAGTCAAATACCCGGTCAGTCCCCACCGAGTTCAAAGTTTGGCTGACAGATGCAAGCGTGTCACTGTCGCCTTCTCTGGCTATCTCAATATCATCATAGATAATTTCTTTGGGTGGATCATACCGGTTCATGAGAGCCTTGAACCCACTGCCTGAGATCATGCCAAACTGGATGTTGTCACCGCGATCGTTGTATTCCCGGCGCATTGAATCGACTAAGGACTGTGGGGTTTGCGTCGTAATACCAAAACGAAACGGCGCATCTTCTGTTCCTCTCGAAAGTGGTACGATTCTCCCCTTATACATCTGCTCGACACTAAGTACGCCTTCGGCTAAGGGTAGCTCGGTTTCGATTGTCCGAGTGTCGAGATATGTGACTCCCAAGATTGCGGCACGCTGCCGTGTTGCCGCTTCATCGTGCTCGCGGCGTTGCTCTTGGATTTTGTCTTCGTCCATTACCTGTCACTATAGCAAACCGTTCATGCTTTTTACAGGTTAGTTGGTTGATACAATGGATTTATGCCACGCGTCACGCTACTACTTCACAATATTCGATCAGCGCATAATGTTGGATCGATTTTCCGGACTGCAGACGGCTTCGGTGTTTCCAAGATCGTGCTGACTGGCTACACCCCGTATCCATCGTACGTTGGCGATACGCGTCTGCCGCACATTGCCTCTAAGATCTCAAGCCAGCTCAAGAAAACCGCTCTTGGCGCGACGACGAGCGTACCATTCGAATACTATAACGACCTATCGACGTGGCTAGAATTGAACACACTACCGCTTGTGGGGCTGGAGCAATCAGAGCGAAGTATCGCGATTAATGATTTTAGACCGCCCAGTGAGTTTGTATTGGTACTTGGTGAAGAAGTAGACGGTATACCGAGTGATCTATTGGATCGGTGTGAGAGTATTATTGAAATTGCAATGCGCGGCCAAAAAGAATCATTCAACGTTTCGGTCGCTGCCGGTATTGCGCTCTATGCGCTCACTATTTAATAACGACTGAGTCTTCGCCGAGTTGTTTAACTAGATGAGTAATCAAATCATCGCTGTCTTCAACTCTAAATGGTAATTTAATCGCCGATTTCTTTTCAGTACCTAATACGAGTACGATGTCGTTCGATCCTGGGAATTTTGAGCAGATATCTTTCAATTGCATGAGGCTTTCAGAATCATCTGGATTCTTAATATGCACAAAGAATTTTCGGAGCAACGGTACGTGTGGCTTGTAGGCCACTTCCGTAGCGGCCGACTTAGTTGCTGCTTTTTTCGTTACAGTGACCGGTCCTTCTTTGCGAGGTTTCGGCGCCTTCATCGAACGCCCAGTCGACTCGTATTCAGCAAGCTCTCGGTCAGTGACAATATTGATTTCATCGGCAATTATTTTTGCATCACTCGTTAAGTTACCATCGCGGTCGCGCGCATTTACCTTCCCACTGGCACGTATAACCGTATCCTGAACCAGTTTCGCGCCGAGCTGGCTATACAGGTCTGGGAATACGATAATCTCTGACTCTCCGGTTTTATCTTCTATCGCTACAAACGCCATTTTTGATCCGGTCTTCGTGACGATACTTCGAACATTCGTTATGATGCCTCCGATCGTCACTTTCTTATTATCGATGCCGGGATTTAGCTGTGAAATTGGTATGGTCTGCTCTTGAAAATATGCGTCGTAGGAATCAAGTGGATGAGCACTCACGTAGAGGCCCAGTAGTTCGCGTTCCCATGTTAAGCGTTCACGATTCGTGTGTTTTACCGGTGCTGCTTGGATTGTTACTGACGGTTGAATCGATGCATTGTCTACTAGTCCACCAAATAAATCTGTTTGGCCACTGAGGGCATCTTTTTGAAGCTTGGAGGCGAATCCTTGAATTGATTCGAGGTTGAATAGCAGGTCTGATCGATCGCCGAACGAGTCGAAACCGCCGGACTTGATGAGTGATTCCCATGCTTTTTTATTAAATTTTGATGTCGATACACGACGTGCAAAATCTTCGATACTTGTAAATTTCGCTTCTTCTCGCGCGCGAAGTATCTCTTCAACCGCACCAACTCCGACGCCCTTAACTGCCGCCATACCGAACCGTATCGTGCTCTCACCTGGAACAACGGCGAATTCAACATACGACTCGTTTACGTCTGGAGCGAGTACCGTAATGCCCATGTGACGGCATTCCGTAATTTCAATCGCAAGTCGATCAATGTCATCTTGGTCTGACGTCATGAGTGCCGCCATAAACGCATCAGGATAGTGCGCCTTTAAGTACGCGGTCCAGTATGAAATCAAACCATAGCATGCGGCGTGGGACTTATTGAAACAGTAGTTCGCGAACTCTTCGAGTTGCGCCCAAAACTTCTCCATGTCTCTACGGTCAGCATTAGAGTGCTTGATAGCCCCCTCGATAAATTCAGGCTTCACCTTCCTCATCATTTCGAGAATCTTTTTACCGACAGCTTTTCGCAGCGTATCGGCCTGACCGCCCGTGAAGCCAGCGATATCTTTCGATATCTGCATGAACTGCTCTTGGTATACGAGGATCCCGTAGGTACTTGATAAAGCGTTCTCCATTTTTGGGTGCAAATAATTAATCGCCTCTTCACCGTGTTTACGCTTAATGAAACTGTCGATGAACTGCATCGGACCAGGCCGGTACAGCGCGACCATAGCAATGATGTCTTCGAAAACGGTGGGTTTTAGCTCTTTTAGGTACCGCTTCATCCCTGCCGACTCAAGCTGGAATACACCCGTGGTGTCTCCGCGTTGGAACAATTGGTAGGTTTTTTCATCATCGAGGGGTATTTCAGAAAGTATGATGTCGTCTTTATATACCTTTTTGACAATACGAAGTGCATTATTGATGATCGTTAAGTTTGAAAGACCCAAGAAGTCCATCTTGAGCAGCCCAAGTTCTTCGACGGGGCCCATTGGATACTGCGTGGCGACGACACCCTTTTGCGCCATTTCAAGTGGCGCATACTTTACGATATCATCGGGCGCAATCACCACACCAGCTGCGTGAACTCCGTGTGATCGGATTGTTCCCTCGAGTCGAATTGCGTAATCAAACACCTCCTTCGCGGTTGGATTATTGTCGTATTCGGCCTTCAAGTCCGCGTCGTCTTTGACACTTTTGGCAAGCGGGATATGACGACCCTGCACGGGCGGCGGGATCATTTTCGAAAGACGATCCGCTTCGGCATACGGCACTTGAAGTACACGAGCAACATCGCGTACTGCTGCTCGAGCGGCCATTTTACCGAAGGTTACGATATTCGCGACTCGTTCGCTACCATACTTATTAGCACAGTACTCGATCACTTCTCCTCGGCGAGTGTCTTGAATATCGATGTCAATGTCGGGCATTGAGATACGATCTGGGTTGAGGAATCGTTCGAACAGCAGGTCGTATTTTAGCGGATCCAAATCGGTGATTCTCAGAGCATACGCAATGATCGAACCCGCAGCCGACCCACGACCGGGTCCGAAAATGATGCCTTGATCCTTACCCCAGTTGATAAAGTCCTGCACAATCAAGAAGTATCCGTTATAGCCCATGCGCTGCAAGACATCTAGCTCCATGTCTAATCGTTCAATTACTTCTGGTGATAATTTGGGACGGATATCCTGAGGATCTAGCGCATCGGACTCCTCTTTATTCATTGCGATATATCGCTGAGCCAGTCCCCGGTAGACAAGTTTATCTAGATACGTCTTTTCTGTTTCGCCATCTGGCACTGGGAATGTTGGAATCAAGATTCCTCCAAGGTCTATTGATAGATCACATCGATCGGCGATGCGCTTGGTGTTCGCAACCGCTTCCGCGTTCGTCTTCTCCCAGCGACTAATAATATCTTTCGGGTCTGTCACATGAAGCTCGAAATCTTTCAAACTCATGCGTTTTTCATCGGATAAATAGGCGCCGGTACCAACGCATAGCAAGATCTCGTGCGTATCTTGGTCGTCATGGCTAATGTAATGTCCATCGCTCGTCACGACGCACGGAATATCTAGCTCATCAGATAATTTACTGAGGTAGCCGTTAATCTTCACCTGCACATCCCATGGATTTGGAGCATCAGGGTGTCCGTGATCCTGAAGTTCTAGGTAGTACCGATCGCCGAATATCGATTTGTACCAGCTGGCGATTCGTTTAGCCTCTTCGTAATTATCCGCACGCAGGTTTTCACCAACCTCACCGCTGGCACACGCGCTCAGGGCGATAATACCTTCGTTGTATTGTTCAAGCAGATCATGATCGATGCGAGGCTTATAATACATGCCTTCAAGGTTGGCTTTGCTGGTAAGCATCATCAGGTTGCGATACCCGGTGTCATTCATCGCGAGCAGAATCAAGTGGTAGCGCGCTTTATCTTTTGCCGGGTCTCGGTCAAAGCGACTTCGGGCTGCGACATACGCTTCAATACCGATGATTGGCTTGATGCCAGCTTTTGAGGCTGCCTTGTAAAATTCGATCGCCCCGCTCATCGTGCCATGATCGGTGATCGCTACTGAATTCATGCCCATTTCTTTGACACGCTCAACGAGCTCGTCGACCTTCGTCAGGCCGTCGAGAAGACTGTGGTGCGTATGGTTATGTAAGTGCACATAATCCGACGCTGAAAGCGCGTTCCCCATATGCATATAGTATAGCGAATCCCGCCCATTTGGAGCGAGATTGCCTGTAGTTAAATTCGCCTGTTACTTGTCGTCGACTTCGAGAGTCTGGCTAACACCGTCAAAGAAATCACCGAGTGGCGGAATGACATTACCGAGCAGGCCCAGGATCCAGATAAGCATGGCAATGACGAGTGTACCGCCAATGACGCTACCCGCACCGAATGTAATACCCCGGACGAAGTTCATCTTATAGATTTGGACACGAGAACGGTTGAAGTCGTAAAACAGCTCTTCGAGCATCGACTCACGGGCGCCGCGTTCATTACCTTTTTTAATGGAATCGGCCATAGCCTTTAGTCGTTTCTTCAGTGCCATTACTTACGCTTCGCCTTGAAGTTATTGAGGGTTTCGACGGCCAATGCGCGTACATCATCGGCGATTTCTTCCGCCTTGAAAATAGCATCGTCACGAGTTAACGCTGCTTTGTCCTTAGCGTCGACTGCCTTCTTTTTAATATCATCCCTAGTTTCTTTACCACTCTTTGGCGCGGTAAGTATACCAGCGGCAACACCAACAGCTGCGCCAACGACTGCGCCTAGGGCGAGTTTGCTTACTTTCATATGCCTCCTTACTTCTTGCGTCGCTTGTTAACCTGGCCAAGGATCACTTTTGCGATCATGGCAGGTGTTGTCACTTTATTGACTCCCGCAACCACACTTTCTAGTCCGTTTACTGTTCGTTCAGCACTCGTCGTTACCCGTCGGATCTGCTGCGTCACGCGGACGAGTAGAACCGCCAACACAATACCTATGAGAAGGAATAGTGCCAGAAAGGCCGATAAGATGATAACGAGAATTTCCATTGCAGTCATGTTTACCTCTTTCAAATAGATAGTACCAGAATCTATGTTCTGGTACTAATCTGATTCGACAGCCCCACTACACTTGTGAGCGGCGACCCGAAAACATTTTGACGACAAACAGCAGCAGTATTGCACCTATGAGGGCGACGATAAAGCTCCATACACTAAAGCCTGTCGTGCCATCGATGCCAAATACCGGTAATAGCAGGTTACCAATTACTGCACCTATTACTCCCACGACGATGTTCATCATGATTCCCATGGAGCCATCTGTCTTCATGATCATCGAAGCAACCCAGCCGGCAAGTCCACCTATGATAAGAGCTCCGATAATTCCGCCTAGTCCTACCATTTATACCTCCTTATTAGTAGTTGTGCTCATTACTATACGAGAAACACGCTAAGGGGAATGTGAAGTCGATTACATTTTTTCGCTAAGATATTTACGTAGGTCGTCACCGAGGTCAGGATGAGCTAGTCCGAAATCGATGACTGTCCTTAAGTATCCCAATTTATCACCGGTATCGTAACGCTTGCTATCCGTCACCTGGTAACCAAAAAACTCATGACCGTCCTGGATCATCGGCTCTACTAAGCTATCTGAAACATAAAATTCTTGACCCTGCTTCAGATCCGATAAGCCTTTGTCGACGTACTCTAGAACTGCTGGCTGGAACAGAAAGCTACTCACATGCGCAAAGTTAGACGGTGCTTTCTCTCGACCTGGTTTTTCAATGATGCCGTTCATCTTTATCGTACCGTTTCCGATAGTCTCACCCGAAAGAATACCGTAACTTTCGTACTCTTTATCAGTTGTCACTTCGAGGCATGTCAGTATAGAACCGCCATGTGTTTCATGCTGGTTAATGAGCTGTTTATACACGTTGGGCTGCGCCACAATGATGTCATCAGCAAACACATAGAAAAACGGCTCGTTACCGATTAAGTGACGGGCGTTTGCGAGTGGCGTCGCATTGCCGTACGGCCCCTTCTGTCTGAGATAAACGAAGTTCGCCATATCGCTCACCCGCATGAGCTCATCGATGAAGTGCTGCTTCTTCGGACCACCAGCGCGAATATTCATGAGCAAATCCTCATTAGGAACGTCAAAATGATCTTCAATCGAGCGTTTGTTGGCGCTCCCTACGATAATGATGTCTTGTACACCGGCTTCGACGAGATCTTCAACGATGTACTGAATAACGGGCTTATCTATTATCGGAAGCATTTCTTTTGGCATCGCCTTCGTTTGCGGCAGGAATCGTGTACCGAATCCAGCTGCTGCAATAATTGCTTTGGTTGGTCGTGTCTGCATCCTAAACTCCTATAAAGTTTTGTATTTTACGAACAATCACTTCCCCATCGGTGTCTATGTTAAAGTCGCCTGTATCGACTCGTACGACTTCACCGAGCTGCAACGGCAAGTACCTATCTAGATTGTCTGTCGCTTCATTTGGCGCAATGAGGTCTGCGTGACCTGGGTGCCGGGCAGAGTTAGCACGATTCGAAAATCGATCTCTTCGTATACCTTCGTCCACGTGGCAGTAGAATTCAAGGTATCGTATCTCATATCCTGAGCCGAGAGCATCGAAATCTTTTCTGGCAATATCCGCGTGAAAGGCTGTTTCCATGAGGACCGAATCATGGATACTTAGGAGCTGCCTCGCCAATGCGAACTGGGCGTCAATGGCTGCCTTGCCAAGAGCTTTTGAAACTTCACGATCACCATATCCTATGTAGTCAAAGAAGAATTCTTTGATGGCATCTTTCTCAATGATGACAATGTCGAGATGCTTCCGGATGTAATTCACAAGCGTAGACTTACCGCTTCCTGGTGCGCCGCTGATAATCACTATGTTTTTTGTGGTCATTACAGTCGTTCGCGAATCAGTTTTTGCGCAAGGGATGGATTGGCTTTACCGCCAGATTTCTTCATTACTTGCCCCACAAGGTAGCCAATCGCTTTGTCATTGCCAGCCTTAATATCAGCAATCGACTTTTGCGATGCCTCATCTGCAAGAACTTCATCCACTACGGCCGCGATTGATGACTCATCACTAATTTGTATGAGGTTACGTGATTGAGCAATGTCACGAGGTGATACCTCACCAGCAACCAGCGCAAGAAATATCTCTTTTGCTGATGTACTCGATATTTCCGAGTTTGCTGTCATGCGCGATAATTCAACAAGATCTTCTTTAGAAGGCAGTCGTTCGCCGCTTGTATCGACACCCTCTTCATCTGCAGACTTGAAAACACTCGCAAACCAATTAGCTGCCCGCTCGGCATGTTCAGCAGAGTCGTTCATGACACGGTAAACCAACTCAGCATGTGATTGATTGGCAAGTAATGTATTTACGACAGATGAATCAATTTTTAAATTACTGAATGCATCTCTATATTCACCAGGTAACATGCCCATATCCGCCTGGACTGCGTCAATCTCTTCCCTGGTGATGACGACAGGTGGAATGTCGGCATCTGGCATATAGCGGTAGTCTTGTGCGTCTTCCTTGCTCCGCTGACTCGATGTTTTTTGTGTCGCATCGTTCCAGCCTCTGGTTTCTTGAATGATTTTTTCACCGCGCTCAAGTAGCTCCACCTGACGCTTGAACTCGTATTCGGCAGCTTTTTCTACACTTCTGAATGAGTTAAGGTTCTTTATCTCTGCGCGTGTTCCTAGTTTCTCGCTCCCCGCACGTGCAACCGAGATGTTCACATCGAAACGCATGTTGCCGTGGTACAGGTCACCGTGGGTAACGCCTGCGTATGTCATGAGTCGGTGGAGTTCGCTGCAGTAGGCGCGAGCCTCTTCGGCGCTGTGCATATCAGGCTCAGACACGATTTCAATAAGTGGCGTACCGGCGCGGTTTAAATCCACTAAAGTATGGTCCGCGTAGTGCGTCTGTTTTCCGGCATCAGACTCTAAGTGTGCATGGTGAATGCGAACTTTGATCGAATTTCCGTCGAGTAGCGGCACGGTTACAGAACCCGCACCGATCGTCGGGTGATACATCTGGGTGATCTGGTACCCCATTGGAAGATCGGGATAGAAATAATGTTTGCGGTCAAAGCGACTAATCTCTTCAATTTCTGCATTGAGCGCTTTAGCCGCTCGTATCGATAGTGTGATTGCTTCTCGATTCAAGAGAGGTAGCATGCCAGGAAGCCCGTAGTCGATCGCATGAACGACGCTGTTTGGCTCACGGCCACGCGCGTCATTGTCAGCTGGGCTGAACAGCTTTGTCTTGGTGGCAAGCTGCACGTGGCATTCAATGCCGATAGTCATGTTCCAATCGCTCATCAAATCGCTCCTAGGTCCTTTAGTGCCCGTTTGTACGCCGCGAGAGCTCGTCTGGTCGTGTCGTAACCGATCTTCACATCTGTCTCATGAGCCACTCTATTTCGAAGCTTATGGGCATTCCAAATATTGTTTGCGTTTGACCAAGCACTCTTCGCAGATTTCATTCTTTCGCCCATCGTATCGCCCTTAAACCCACTTTGTTTCAACGCTTGGTCGAGCAACTTATCTGCATTCAATATGACTAAGTGACAGCTCGCTTCCTCGCCTTTAACAAGCTGCTGCTCAATCGTGAGCCAGCTTGTACGATATCGCTCAACATCGAGTTGTCTAGACTTGCCACGACTATGCGTAATGATAAATAGGATTCCGCCACCAACAAGTAGAATCACTACCAGAAATACGAACATCAGACCGTCAATCATGCTTGCTCCTTTTCAACAGTTTTTGCCAGTGCGAATAGCACGGCATCGTTCTTCTTCTGGGCAATCAATTGGACACCAACCGGCAAGCCGTCTGAAAGGCCTCCTGGTACGGAGAGGGCTGGAATACCTGCAAGACTCACACCTACTGTCATTGCATCGGACATATACATCTTGATAGGATCGTCAGTATTTTGTCCGAATTTGAATGCAGTTGTAGGCGTAACTGGTGAAAGTAATATGTCGTACGATTGGAATAAGGCGTCGAACTCTTCGATGAGGAGTGTCCTGGCTTGCTGGGCTTTTTGGTAATACGCATCGTAGTATCCACTCGATAAGACATAGTTACCGATTAAAATGCGCCGTTTAGATTCGGTTACAAAGCCGGCATCGCGTGATTCGCCGTATAGCTCTTCGATTGTCTGTGCATCTGAGCGCTTGCCGTATCGAACGCCGTCGTAGCGCGCCAGGTTACTCGCAATCTCAGCCGGTACTACAATGTAATATATCGGCAAGCTGTATTTTGCCATTGGGAGCGAAACCTCATCTACCTGATGCCCAAGTTGTTTCAGTGTTTCAATATATGCATTAATCGATGAACGAACGCCTTCATCAGTCGCTTCGGTCATGAAGTCACCGATGACGCCTATTTTCAGTTTGTCCGTCTTTTGCATCGGCTCAAAATAGTCTGGTACTGTGGTTGCGTCTTTAGCGTCGCTCCCAGCCATGATCGAGGTTACCAGCTCGGCGTCGCTGACATTGGTTGCAAAACATCCCATTACATCTGTGCTACTGGCCATAGCGACGACACCAAATCGACTCGTCATGCCGTACGTAGGCTTCACACCTACAACTCCATTGAAACTCGCTGGCTGGCGAATAGATCCGCCCGTGTCCGTACCGAGTGCGAAAGGAACAATCCCAAGGGCGACTGCAACTGCCGACCCGCCACTACTGCCACCAGCAACCCGCGTGTCATCGATCGCGTTTTTGGTAGGACCGAACGCAGAATTTTCTGTACTGCTCCCGTGTGCAAATGAGTCTAAGTTTGTCTTACCGATACAAATTGCGCCTTCGGCTTCTAGCCGTTCAACTACTGTTGCCTGAAGCGGTGCCTCAAAGTTCTCTAAAATATGGCTTGCGGCAGTCGTCGGAGCACCGAATGTGAGATAGTTGTCCTTTACCGCAAACGGTACGCCGGCTAATCTGCCGGTCACTTTTTTGCTATCTACTAAATCGGCTCGTTCGAGCGCGCGTGCTTCGGTTAAAGCTAGGAATGGGTGATGTTGCTCATGCGCCTTAGCGAGAGCCAGAGCTTCTTCTACGTTCTGCCGCGCTGAGCGACTCAGGTAATACGAGATGTCTGGCATTACAAGACCTTGGGAACCTTAATCTGTGAGTCGGCGCTATCTGGCGCGAGCCGAAGTAGATCTTCTCTTGATATACCGTTTGTTTCAACTTCATCGTCGCGGAGTACATTCTGTAATCCAGTAACTTGGTATGCGGGAGCTACCCCCTCTGTATCAAGATCGTCGAGCTGTTCAACATATCCTAAAATGGCTTCAAGATCATTCTGAAGACTTTCGATTTCGTCGTCTGCTAACTGAAGGCTGCTAAGCGAGGCAAGCTTTAATACATCGTCACGAGAGATTTGCGTCATATAAGATATTGTACCGTACCTTGGTGAACTATGCGATGTCGCTGGGGAAGCTTGTTATTCGATCGTACGGTAATCTGGCAGAGTAGAAGCGCGTAGTTTAAAGCAGTGCTTACCTGCATTATGCTGAGAGAAGTTAGCATACGCGCTATAGACGTCACTCACACGAATTGAGCCATATCTAGATTTCTCAGCAAATTCGGTACACAGCTCGTACCGACGAGAGTCAGTTTTTCGATAGGTATATTCGTCAAGCCTCGATACAGTTGATTCATCATTGATCAGCTCGCTCACGTCTGATAAGCGGCTTGGTAATCCATCATTTTCTCGCTCAAAGTCCGATATAGCTGAGTTAATACTGTAGAGATCATTTTGCTTATATTGATCGGCATTTGTCGCACGAAGCGTTACGACACTGACTACTATCGTAGGAATAACGATGGCCGCAGTGACAATAGCAAACACGATAGCGAACGTTCGACGTCTCACGACAGGGCGTTTAAAGAAGCTGACAAGCGCCCCACCAAATAGAAGTGCACTCACTGACGATGGCAAGGCGACGCCGAGCAGAATATCGCCAGTATCCTCGGGCTTTACAAGCGATGTTAGGGCAGCATAGACTGCAGCCACCGCAAAAGAAATGATTGTCAGAATCATAATAACGTCGTAGATAAGTGTAAATACGCGCTGGACAGGCTGCGACGAAGTTTCAGGATGTTGAGCCATGTATGCGCGAGCTCGTAAGTAGAATAAGAGTGCTACTGGAACCCAGACAATCGTGCTAGCAGAAGACCAGAGTGCGAAATAACCCCTGCCCGTTCCGACGCTGTCGTAGGCCATGTAATTACATAGTGCAAAAACGGCAAACGATAGGACACTGACGCTGATAATCAGCGTGATCATTGCAACGGCAAACTCTAACCCGTATACACTCACCCTATCTATAAAACGAGATCGTGTGCTTACATTGCTATCTGACATATCACCTCCTTAATTGGAACGACTAATGTCTCTAGAGTATATCACTTCGACTGCTTCGAACGGATGTCTGCAATCAGGTCTCGAAGCTCAGCGGCCTTTTCAAATTCAAGATTAGCGCTGGCTAATTCCATTTGAGCCGTCAACTCCTTTGCCAGGTTGTCATATTCATCTTTCGGAATTTTCTTAAGATCGATCTTGGCTTTTTTATCATCCTCTTTCATAGGAATGATAGCGCGAAGGCCTTCGTCAATTTCCTTTGCGACACTGGTAGGAGTAATGCCGTGCTCGATATTATAGGCTTCTTGGATGCCTCGACGCCGATTTGTTTCATCAATCGCAGCCTGCATGCTTCGCGTTACCCTATCGCCGTACATAATAACTGTACCTTGCTCGTGCCGGGCCGCCCTTCCAACTGTCTGAATAAGCGCACTTTCCGATCGAAGAAAGCCTTCTTTATCTGCGTCAATAATTGCAACTAGGCTAACTTCCGGGAGATCTAGACCTTCGCGGAGTAGATTGATTCCAACCAAGACATCGTATGTTCCTACACGCAGATCACGAAGAATGTCACTTCGCTCTAACGTATCAACTTCTGAGTGGATATAGGCCGTTTTAATATCAAGATCAAGAAGATGCTGGCTCAAGTCTTCTGCCATGCGCTTTGTGAGCGTGGTAACTAACACTCGTTGCCCGTTACTAATTCGGTCGCGGATTTCAGCTATCAGGTCATCCACTTGGCCTTTCGATGGACGTACCTCTATGAGAGGGTCAAGCAGTCCGGTTGGACGAATGACTTGCTGAGCAGGTTCAGGACTATGACCAAGCTCATATTCGCCAGGTGTCGCCGAAACGAATATGGCGTTATTAATATGTTTGTCGAACTCTTCGAACCGGAGCGGCCGGTTATCTAATGCGCTCGGCAGCCGGAAACCATGCTCAACCAAAACTTCCTTACGCGCTCGGTCGCCGTTGTACATGCCTCGTACTTGCGGCAATGTCATGTGTGATTCGTCCACGAGCAGTAGCCAATCGTCCGGAAAATAATCGATAAGTGTGGCGGGCTGTTCGCCTGGTTCACGGTTCGTTAAGTATCGGCTGTAATTCTCGATGCCTTTAACGAAGCCCGTTTCTTCAAGCATCTCAATGTCGTATTTTGTTCGCTGCGCTAATCGCTGCGCCTCGAGAAGTTTGTCGTGCTTCTCAAACCAGTCCATTCGCTCATCAAATTCCTGCTTGATCTTCTCGATAGCAACTTCAAGTTTTTGCTTTGGCGTCACGTAGTGACTACTTGGGAAAATCTTGAGTTCATCCGGTTCGCCTAAGATTTCACCAGTTAAGGGATCGATCCGTGTAATTCGATCGACGTCGTCACCAAAAAATTCGACTCGGTACGCAACATCACTCCCGGCTGGAAAAACGTCCACAACGTCGCCCTTAGAACGGAATGTTCCTCGGTGAAAGTCTACGTCGTTACGCTGATATTGAATGTCGGTTAAAAGCCGGAGGAATTTATCCTGTTGACGTCGTTCGCCCTTCTTGACATGAATTGACATCTCAGCATACGCATCAGGTGAACCAATGCCGTAAATACAGCTGACACTGGCAACGATAATCACGTCACGACGCGTTAGAAGTGCGGTCGTCGCCGCATGGCGTAACCGATCAATTTCATCATTAATCTTTGAATCTTTCTCAATATAGGTATCGCTCGAAGCAATATACGCTTCTGGCTGATAGTAGTCGAAGTAGCTAACAAAATAGTGAACTTCGTTCTCAGGAAAGAACGATTTAAATTCAGAAAAAAGCTGTGCTGCCAGCGTCTTATTATGTGCAAGTACAAGCGTCGGCACGCCGCGTTTTTGAATAATGTTAGCCATGGTGAATGTCTTACCAGAGCCAGTTACACCGAGCAAGGTTTGCTCTTTTAAGTTTTGGGCTAGGCCGTCAGATAGCTGTGTAATAGCCGTAGGTTGGTCACCCATTGGCTGGTAGGCGCTCGTGAGTTTGAACGTTGTCATCTTATAATTGTAGCAACTTTTTACTACAGCGGTCTTCTGTATGGATGCCGCTTACGGTATAATCTGCTGTATACACTATGAAACCAAAACCTGAAACTGAAGAAGCCGTCTGTATACCACGAGATATTGTTCTCCAGGCCGCTATGATTCGATTAGGCAGCGTCGATGATGAGCTGCAAAATGGCTATAACGTCATCCGTAAATATCACAAGACGGTTACCGTGTTTGGATCAGCTCGAACACCCGAAGGAGAGCCATACTATGAGGCGGCTCGTAAGTTTGGTTCTGCCATTGCCCGCGAAGGTTATGCGGTCATAACTGGTGGTGGTCATGGAATCATGGAAGCCGCCAACCGCGGCGCCTTTGAAGCTGAGGGTGATTCTATTGGGTTTAACATCACACTACCCCACGAACAGAAACTCAATCCATATACAACCGAGTCGCTGGCTTTTAGCCACTTTTCGCCTCGCAAAATAGCTATGACCTTATACGCAGATGCTTACGTGTACTATCCTGGTGGGTTTGGAACTTTGGACGAGATGATGGAAATCCTCACATTGATCCAAACTGGTAAGGCAACCAAAGCCCCGATTATTTTATACGGCACAGCATTCTGGAAACCCCTTGATGCGTTTATTCGCTCAACGATGCTAGAACAGGAACATCTTATCTCCGCTGGAGACGAATTGCTTTACACGATCACAGACGATATCGACCAGATGGTTTCAATCATCCGGTCGAATAAAACGTACTGCGATCACTAGATCGCGGACTAGGCTACAACTTCAGTAACCTTATAGTCCTCAGGAGCTTCGGCGAGGAATTTTTGTAGCTCGTCTTTCGTAAGCAGGCCGGCTTGAGCTCCCACTTTTTGAACTACACTCATTGAGTTGATTGGCGCCCACGCGAGGGCTGTTTCGACAGATTCACCGCCGGCGATCGCTGCTACAAATGTCGATGAGAATGCGTCTCCCGCTCCCGTACGCTCAACAGGGGGCGCTGGGTCTGGGTAGTTTGGAATCGTCAGTACTCTGCCGCCTTCTGAAACATACGAACCATTCGGGCCGTCGGTAATGACCACGATTTCTGGGCCAAGATCGTGAAGACCCTGTGCCAATTCGTGGATCGGATCATGGGCACGACCAGTTACTTCCATGGCTTCTTCTCGGTTCATCAAAACGATATTGCTTCGGCTATAGAGCCCTTTTAGCTTTTCAGGACCCCATTCGAACTGGAATGTGCCAGGCTGGAGCGCGAACTTAATGTCAGGGTTTCGCTCGAGATAATCGAGCAGCCCTTCGTGAAGTGGCCATGAATCTTCACCGAGATAGGCTAAATAAATATAGTCAGGCTTGGTTACAGGATCTTTCCACTCATATCGGTATTTCTCGCTCTTAACCAGCATCGTGCGATCTGCATGATAGCAAAGTACATACCAGTAGCTCGTCGCTTTGTCTTCTTCGGTAACCATTGATTCGGTATCGACTTTCTCAAGCTTGAGATGCTCAATAGCTTCAACGCCAGTTGCGTCTCCTCCGATCCAAGCCATGAGTGACGCATCGTATCCGAGTCTTGCAATTGATACGGCAACGTTTGGCGATGGGCCAACTGATTTAACAATTTCGACTTTTTCATATGGTGGTTTTCGTCCATATGGAACCGCCAAGTACTCTACGCCGTCCTGCTCAATCACTTTAGCAGCATCGTCTCCCAGAGTGATAAACGCATCGGTAAAAATATCGCCGATTGCGAGAATGCGAGGTGTGCCGGATTGTTGTTGCGATTCGTTCATGCTCATATGTCCTTCGTCTTCCTTTACTTTTATATCGGCTTGCTCCGCCAAATTGTGAATCATCTCATTATTGGTTCTGTCGTGTTCTGCATACCTGCGCACGATCTCGCCGCGTAAATGTCTCTGGGCGTGGCCAACAACGCGACTTTCATATGGTAGTGTATGGTGCGCATTTTCTACGACATCCTGCATATTAAACGACACAATGCCATCGTCGAGTCGCAGGAGCACGTATGCACTGTCTTTTAGAAGTGTCTCTGCCTTTTTGCTTTGCACTGCAGCATTCAACGCAAGGTAAAGTTCTGCACCAGCCGTATCAGCCGGATCCAGGCCGATCGCTCTCATTATCTGATGCGCGGTTTCAGTTACGTCAGCGATTAGCCTTGTATCAATACCGCTGTTTCCGCTTGCTGATTCAAAATCAGAAATTGTCCGAGCAAACAGTGGATGGTCATTACCTAGTAGCTCGGAAAGGATTCGCGTCATACGCTACAGGGCCTTTTCTTCAAGTGGCATGTCGTGAAGATTTGCGTTGCCATGTAAAATACCCGTCTTCGCACCAATCTTCGTTACAACTGAGGTCGAATTCGCACTTGCGAATATAATTGAATCCTTTAAGCTCTTACCTTGCACCCATTGGCTCAAAAATCCACTCGCAAATGCGTCGCCTGCACCTGTTCGATCGATCACCTTCACATCTTCATACATGCCAGCCGTCACAATGGTTTTTCCGTCGCTGGCAACAACACCATTCGGTCCATCGCTCACAATCACGACCGGCACAAGGTTGAGCCCGTGTCGAACTAACTCTTCCAGCGTTTCGCCGTGAACAAGCTTTTGCATTTCTTCTTTGTTCACACAGAGTATTTCCACATCTTCCAGAATGGTCTTGAGCTTACTCGGTTCGGCAAGTTCTGGGCCTGCAGGATTGAGCATAACTTTGACCCCGGCGTCGCCTGCCTTAGTCACAATTTTTTCTAAGAGTTCAATGCCACCGTTTGCGAGTGACGTCGGATAGATCCAGTCAAATTCTTCGATCGCGTCAAGATTCAGGCCCTTACCGTCAGCTCCGGCTGAAACGCCTCGGTGATTTAAGATAGTTCTCTCGCCGTTCGTTGCGATCAAGATCGTTGAATAGCCGGCTTGGTACTTATCATCATGTGTTACAAGTTTAGTCGACACACCTTCCTGGTCGAGCACGCGTAAAATCGTCTCTGACGCAGGGTCATGACCAAGCGTCCACATATAATCAACTTCAATGCCTTGGCGTGCGAAGGTGACTGCAACATTACCGGCGTTTCCGCCGGTATCAAATATCACCTTCTCGACTTCCATTTTTAGTCCGAGGGGCAAGTGGGTATATACCATTTTGCCTTCAGTATGTGGGTCAAATTCATCGCTACTCAGGAATACGTCCTGAACGGTTTTTCCAATCGTCAGTATCTTCGGTATATTAGTCATTACCGATAGTATAGCACTTATGGTTGCAGGATTTCTGGCTGGGTCTACACTTAATTCATGGATAAACTATTTATGCCTCCCGCTTTTAAAGACGATTCTACGAGCGACGAAAAGATCGACAAACTACTAACTGTCCTTGCAGCCGGGAACGCACCATCCCAGGAGCTGCTCGGTGCCTTCGTTTACAACGCACGGTACGGTGATGAATCTGGCCTTTTCGATAACCCTATCTCGATCGATCCGTACGACCAGCAGCGATTATCGGAACTATCGCTAGTGACAACGCTCAATCTGAGTGTTAATAGACGACAGAATTACCCCGTAGCTAGCCTTACAGCCCTAGGGGTATATGTGACAAAGCATGCCGTGCTTACAACACCTCAGGCAGGAGCGGATTACTTACCGCGCCTTGATACAGACCAGTTGTATAGCAAGCTTAGTTAACTGCTTTGCCAGCAGAACCGAATGACTGAATCTTTTCTTCAACAACTGCCTGTACTGCTTCGTACACTGTTGGCATAAGTTTTACGACGGCGTATTCCTTTGGATTATCGGCTAACACTTTTTCAAGAGTTGTGCGGAACACGTAACGCATATCACTATTAATGTTGATCTTTGATACGCCAATCTTTGCGGCTTCTTCAAAGAAGTGCGCCGGTGTACCGGAGCCACCATGCAAAGAAATCTGGCATGATATCGCCTCGCGGATGCGTCCGAGTAGTTCGAGATCGAGTTCTTTTGGCACAGGGTACTTGCCGTGAAGATTACCGACGGCTGCAGCGAACGTATCTATTCCCGTCGCATCAATAAATGCCTTGGCGCCGTCTGGCGTACTAAACGTCTTTTTGATTTCGTCGTAATCAATTTCTTCTTCGTGGAGATTCGAGCTACCCCCAAAATAGTGCGGCTCACTCTCTACGAGTGCGCCGGTAAACTTTGCGTATTCAACCACTTCTTTGGTCATGGCGATAATTTCTTCTTCGGTCGCATCGTGATTCGCCTGGGAAATATCGATATGGATAAATTCGTAGCCGGCATCAATGGCACGTTTGCAGTTTTCAACGGTCGGGCTGTGGTCGAGGTTGATGTACATTTCAACCCCATATTCAACCTTGTAGTTATCTACCATGTCGCGAATGTTTTCGAGTCCAAGCGCCTCGACTTCACCATCGCTTACTTCTACAAGGACTGGAGCATTCAGCTTCTGAGCAGCCCGAGAGACGGCGATCAAGGTTTCCTGGTTATCGATATTGAACGCACCAACCGCAAAGCCTTGTTGACGTGAACGCTGCATAAGATGACGTGCGCGTGTTGTATTATCCCTAATCTGTCGAATGCTATGGCTCATTTAATACCCCTTCTTATACTGTGGTGCTTTTTTGATGAATGTCTGAATCTTCTTGGCAAGTGATTTACCGTCTAGCCCAAAATGTTCAAAAACTTCGCGCGGCGTGCCGCTCTCACCGTAACGGTCGTTTACGCCAAGGCGCTTAATTGGAACAGGTAGATACTCGGCTGTTAGCTCCGTGATTGAACTACCTAAGCCACCAGCGATCTGAGCTTCTTCGGCCGTGACACCACGACCAGTCTTTTCGAGACTTTTTAGGATCGTTTCGTCGTCCAGTGGTTTAATCGTTGGCACATGGACAACTTCAGCGTCGATACCCGATTTTTCAAGAAGTTTCGCCGCAACGAGTAGCTCGTACGTCAGCGTACCGGTACCGAATAGGCTTATGTCGCGGCCTTCGCGGAGCACATAGGCCGTACCAATCTCAAATGGAGATTTTTCAGTACTAAATATTGGGGTTTTGTCGCGCGCTAATCGGAGATAGCTTGGCTTTCCGTTGGATGCAATCGCTAGCGTCGCTTTTTCCGCTTCAAGGCTATCGCCTGGGGCAATAACGACCATATTAGGCATAACACGCATTAGGGCAACGTCTTCAAGCATCTGGTGAGTTGCGCCGTCAGGGCCAGTCATTAATCCAGCATGACCGCCGACGACTTTTACCGGCTGATCATTGAGTGCAGCCGTCGTCTTGATCTGCTCCCAGTTCCTACCAGGACTAAATGCAGCGTAGCTAGCAGTAAACGGAATCTTACCCGCACGGGCTAGTCCACTTGCGACGGTTACGAGGTTCTGTTCAGCAACACCAACTTCAATAAAGCGCTTTGGAAATGCTTCTCTAAACAAATGCATTTGCACGCTTTCTGTCAGGTCGGCACACAGCGCTACGACGTTCTTGTCTTTATCGCCTGCGGTCTTTAAGCCGCGCCCAAAGCCAGCACGTATTGGCTCGACATCAACCTCGTCAGTCAGAATGTTCGGATTTAATGGGTATTTACTCATGCTTTTGTCCTTCGTGCGTGATCTTACCACGGAGTGTTCGGAGTTCTTTCAAGGCTTCAGCGGCTTGCTCGTGGTTTGGTGGCATACCGTGCCAGCGGTAGTCATATTCCATGAAATCAACGCCTTTACCAGGAATTGTGTGGGTAATGATAACGCTCGGTCGGTTTGATATCGCTTTGGCCATACCAATCGCATCGAGAATGCTTTCAACATTGTGACCATCGATTTCTTGTACGTGCCAGCCGAAGCTTCGCCACTTGCCCGCAAGATCTTCGAGTGGCATGACGTCTTCTGTATTACCGTCAATCTGAATATTGTTGCGGTCTACGAAGGTAATAAGCTGCGATAATTTGTATTTACCAGCAAACATAGCGGCTTCCCAAATGTTGCCTTCGTTTAGTTCACCGTCACCGGTTACGCAGTATACAAATCGGTGTGTCTGAGCATCCAAATATTGCAAACTGTACGCCACGCCTGCGGCTTGGCTAAGTCCACTCCCAAGCGGACCACTTGTGTTCTCAAGGCCAGGAAGCTTGGTACGCTCTGGGTGACCCTGAAGCCGTGAACCCCATTTACGAAGTGTCTTTAATTCCTTTTTATCAAAAAAGCCGGCCTCAGCCATGGCAGCATATTGCACAGGAACACAGTGTCCATTTGATAAAAAGAAATAGTCACGATCTCCCCATTCGGGTTTTTTAGGCTTGTAGTTCATCACGCCGAAATACAGCGTCGCAATAAGGTCACTTAGTCCTAACGGGCCCGCCGAATGCCCGCTTCCAGCTGCTTCCAGCATGGTAATAATTTCGCGGCGCATATAAAACGCCTTTTGTTCAATCTGTTTAACAGTAAGTTGCCCACTCATTACCGTCATTATAGCACCGCTTATGCTTAAATCACGCCGTGTTTATTTATTTCAGCTACAAGGGCTTTGTACGTTTCGGCGGGATCTTCGCTTTTAGCTATCGTCCCACCCACATTTAATACATCCACGCCACCCTGGGCGAGGTTAAAGGCGTTCTCCAAGTTGACCCCGCCATCCCAACCGATTTCGATCTCTGGTTTGATTGCTCGAATTAAGCGAACTTTTTCAAGCTGCATAAGACTGGCACTGCCACCATACTTACCAAGGTCTCCACTGAAAATCATCACATGATCGACTTCTTGAATGAGTGGGGCGACGGTCGATGGGACGGTGGGACGCTGCAGGGCAATACCCGTCTTCATACCGGCTGCTTTTATTTTTTGAAGCGTGGGAAGTAGGTCTTCTTGGACTTCGGCGTGGAAGATGATCAAATCCGCCTTCAATGCAATCAGTTGGTCAACGTATTCTGAGGGCCGAGCCACCATGGCGTGAATATCAGCGTGCCAGCCTTCGGGCCACCAGGCTTCAGACGCATTGATTGTAAAGGACGGAGCGAATTCACCGTCGGTGATATCAATATGCACTCGGTCAGCTAGCTGATGAATTTTTTCCATGAGCTCCTTGAACTGAGTCGTTGTTTCAGCTAGGACAGCTGGAGCAATCTGGGCACCCATTAAGCGAACTCGTCGATCTGCGCGTTGCGGCGCTTATAGCGAGGCGCGGCGGCAAACGGTGTATTAAGCCACGTTTCTAAGATGCCTTGCCAGACGCCTTCGTCTTCTTTTTCTAATATCCGCCCTGGTAAGCACAAGATGTTGCTGTCGTTGTCGTTACGAGTCATCTTGGCCTCGAATGCGTCCCATACAACACTGGCACGGATACCACGGAAACGGTTAGCAGCCATAGCCATGCCCTGGGCGCCGCCGCAGAGCAGAATAGCGCGCGGATCGTCACCGCCGTCGCCCATTAGGCGTGTCGCGGCCATTTGCGCGAATTGCGGGAAGTCGTCTTCTGGATCAAGCTCAGTATTGCCAACGTCGATGACGTCGTAGCCATGTTTCGCAAGGTATGCGAAGACTTGTTCTTTCAGATAGAAGCCGTTGTGATCGGCGCCGAGGTAGATATTCATATGAGCCCAAGTATAAGCGGAATGGAGACGGTCGTAAAGCTATTGACAGATATAGGAAATAGTTATAATAATATATGCGTGGAATCCACCCCAAATTTTGGAGGTGTCCATGCACCTCAGACAAGGACAATGCCATGAATAGCATGACATGCGAGCTAGCAGTAGAGCAGATCATGGGTGTGAAGAAGTTCGACAAGATCTCACTCGGGGACGAAAGTGACTTCCAGGACTACTTCGACATCGTTGATGAAGCAGTCTTCCTGTTTGTCGGACATCTTTCCGAGCAAGATAGATTGGAGGTCTGGAACACCTGTGACGATAGCTTCAAACTCGAGACACAATCGTCGATGGGCGCCTCCGAGAATGGCATGCTTGAGATTTACGTCAACCGAGTCCTTTTCCTAGCAATCAAGCAGCGAATTCTGCGGAATTCCGGCATCAATGTCTGACGTGCAACTGGCGGGGAGGTAATCTCCCCGCCAGCACATCACATTTACACCTAAGAGGTGTTTTTTTATTTGTGCAACGTATTGCCGACATCGGCAACGAGTTCGACGAGACGGTTGGAGTAGCCCCATTCGTTGTCATACCAGACACAGATCTTTACGAGGTTGCCCCCAACAACTCGTGTCAATGCAAGATCGACGGTGCCAGAGTGGCTGTTTCCAATGTAGTCACGTGATACAAGTGGTTCGTCGCTGACACCAAGGATTCCTTGGTAGTAAGATTCTTTTGATGCCTTGATGAATGCGTTATTAAGTTCTTCGGCAGTCACATCTTTTGAAAGAAGTGCCGTGACGTCACTAATAGAAACCACTGGTGTTGGTACACGCATGCTAATGCCGTCGAACTTACCTTCGAGTTGCGGCAGTGTCTTTGTGACCGCAATTGCTGCACCGGTGCTAGTTGGCACGATGTTCTCGGCAGCATTTCGACCTTCTCGTGGGTCTTTTTTCGGAGCATCCTGCAGCGCTTGGCTGGCCGTGTAGCTATGAACCGTTGTGAGCAGGCTTTTTTCGACACCAAATTCAGCATCCAGGATCGCCATAACGGCACCCAGGGAGTTAGTCGTACAGCTGGCGTTCGAGATAACCTCGGTTGCACCTTCAACCTTATCGTCGTTGGCACCTAGTACGATAGTGTCTACACCGTCGGACTTCGTTGGGCCTGAAATCACAACGCGCTTCGCACCAGCTTCAATGTGCTTACCGGCACCTTCTTTATCCGTAAAGAAGCCAGTTGACTCGATTACCAAATCAACACCAAGGTCTTTCCATGGCAGTACCGCTGGATCTTTTTCAGCCAGGACTTTGACCTCGTGGCCGTCGATAACGATGCCTGTTTCAGTAGCTGAGACTTCGTGGCCGTACGTACCGTAGTTACTGTCGTACTTTAGTAGGTACGCCAATGTCTTATTGTCGGTTAGGTCGTTGATTGCCACGATCTCTAGGTCGGTCCGTTCAAAAGCTATCTTGAATGCGTTTCGACCAATACGGCCGAATCCGTTGATAGCGATCTTGGTTGTACTCATTACTATTCCCACTCCTTACGCGGTTAAAGCATTACCTGTTTCATGAGTATTATACATAAAAAGAAGAATGGCGGGCAGACTGGTGCTGAAGATGCACACCGCCAGTGGACGATGGTCAGGCCTCGGCGCCGTTGATGAAGAAGCCCGGCTCCCGCTCGACATCTCCGCATGATGCGGTGACGAACAGGTACTCGATGTCGGACTTGCTCATGTGCTCACCTCCTCTCATCCGTGACGTAAAGTATACTATAGGTATGAATAAATCGAGCGTAATGGAGGCGGCACGGCCGCATTACACAGCAGATCAACTGCTGGAGCTTGAACATGCCATTGATGTAGCCGAAAACTCACACAAAGGTCAGAAGCGTAAAAGTGGCGAGCCGTATATTACTCATCCGTTAGCCGTAGCAATGCTGCTGATTGAGTGGGAGATGGACATTGATTCGGTAGTTGCTGGAGTTCTCCACGACACAGTAGAGGATACGGAGATAGACCTAGTAAAAATCGAGTCGCTGTTTGGGCACGATGTCGCGTTCCTAGTAGACGGGGTCACGAAGGTTGGACAAGCCCGTAGCGGTATGCGCGATCTTGAAAGCTACCTACCTGCTACAAAGGATAATTTGACGAAACTTATGATTGCCGTAGGGCAGGACGTTCGCGTTCTTATTATTAAGTTAGCTGATCGTCTACATAACATGCGGACGCTCGAACACATGTCAAAAGAGAAGCAAAAAAAGATCGCTCGCGAAACAATGGAAGTATTCGCACCCCTTGCAGACCGATTGAACATGGGCCGCGTACGTGTACAGCTTGAGGAACTTAGTTTCCGCTATATGACTCCCAAAGATTTTTCTCGTACGAAAAGCCTGATGGATTCACGCTTAAAGAAAAGTCAGAAAAAGCTCGAACGCGTTCGGCGCGAAGTTGGCGAACGACTCGCGGCCGAAAAAATCGAATACAAAATGGATGGTCGCATTAAGAGTGCCTACAGCCTATATAAGAAACTTGACCGTGTTGAAGGCGACATTGAACGCGTTCACGACTTGATTGCGCTTCGAATTATTGTTGATGACCTTGCCACCTGTTACCTCGTGTTGGGTGTGCTCCACGAACTCTATATACCAATGTTTGAACGCATTAAGGATTATGTCGCTCAGCCTAAATCAAATGGCTACCAAAGCCTGCACACGACCGTCCAAACTAACACGGGGCAAATTGTCGAATTCCAGGTGCGCACGCAGGAAATGCACGAATACGCCGAACGAGGACTTGCAGCCAGCTTCCACTATAACGAGGCAAAGCTGACAGAAGCCTACAAAAGAGGGACGCTCGCCAAGCTACCTGCTAACCTTTCATGGATACGCGAACTCCAAACCGCCGCGTCGAAAGCTGGAGCGGGTAAAAAGTTCGATGCCGATAAGTTCCGCATGAATTTATTCCATGACCGCATATTTGTATATTCACCCAAAGGTGATATTTGGGACCTGCCACGCGGTGCATTTGTGCTTGATTTCGCTTACCGCATCCATTCCGATGTCGCCGCACACACCAGTGGCTTCCGCGTGAACGGTGTCATGAAGCCGTTTAGTTACCAGCTTCAGCATGGTGACACTGTCGAAGTACTAACCAGTAAGACCGCAAAGCCAAAAGCCGAATGGAAGGAATATCTTATTACCAACCACGCGAAAGAAAAATTACGCCTCCAGCTTTCACGTCAGAACCGCGGCATATTGGGCGCTGTCACCGAGCGGCTTCGAAAGAAGAAGTAGGGCTATTCCAGCAAGCCAACTTTGTGGTAATGCGCAAAAATAGTTGGGTAGGGTTCACGGATATCGAGTGTAAGGACTTCTTCAGCTGTCATCCATGCGAATGACTCGTGTTCCCAGCTCAGTGTTATCTCAGGATCATCAAGTTCAGCAAAGTAGAGTAAAAATGTTATAGACGTTTGTTCTGGCTCGTCGACGTATGTTGAAGCATACACAAGCTGAAGCTGCTCAGGTGCAATATCTAGCCCAATCTCTTCAACCAGCTCACGCTGCAGACCCTCTACGATTGTTTCGCCTGGCTCGATGAGTCCACCCGGCAGATCGGGTTGCTGCGAACGCTCAGGTACTTCCTCCCATTCGCTGCTTGTCAGAATGAGATACTTTCCATCTGACTTTCGTCGAATAATCGCCTTGGCTGCAGACTTGAGGAGCATTAGCGTTGGTTCCAGCGCTCCATGCAAGACTTGATGATTGCTTTAGCTTCTTCGACGTCGCCCCAGCCCTTTACAATCGTGCTGCCTGGTTTCTTTAGGTCTTTGTAATGCGTAAAGTGGTGCTCTAATTGAGCAACAAGCTGAGGAATATCTTCAAGCGAGTTAATTCGGTCATCATCGCGGTTGTCAGCAGGTACCACAACCACCTTGTCGTCGACTTCGCCGTCGTCTTCAAACTTCAATACACCAATAACTTTTGCCTCTAGCCACACACCGGTTGTTAGTGGCTCTGGGCAAATGATGAGTGTATCGAGCTCGTCGCCGTCTTCGTCGAGCGTTTGCGGAATAAAGCCGTAGTTGCAGGGCTTAGCAAAGATCGCTGGCTCTACTCGGTCCAGCGTAAATGTCGCTGTTTCGCGGTGCCATTCCACTTTGAGTCGTGAGCCTTCTGGAATTTCTACCACAGTGTTTACCATGCCGGCATCGACATCACCAGGGGTAAGAACTTGATTAAAATCTGCCACGTAGTATCTCCTTCGAATTACTGTTTTGAACTATCGTTAGGCCTAGTATACCAAATTACCCCCGTTAGGTGGCATGAGCCTAAACCTGTCGTATAATGTTATTCATGTCATCGCCAAAACTTCTCATTACTGCCGACTATATTGAAGATGCCATAAAGGCGATATCCGTTGCAAAGCAGCGAGTATTGTTTATGTCACTCATGTTCACGGATGACGATGTCACCGATGATTTCGTCGACGCCCTTGAGGCAGCCGCAGAACGCGGTGTCAGCGTCCAGATCGCTGCTGATGTCTTTACCTATGGAGAACTAGGTGGTCATTTCCTGCCGTTTAAATTCTTTACCAAAAAGTCACGCGCCACGACTACGACGGTGCGTGAACTTACAAAGAAAGGAATAACGTTTAACTGGCTAGGTCGATTTAGCGTCACGCCAGTCAGTGGACGCACACATATCAAATGCCTCATTGTTGACGACGATGTCTATTCGTTTGGTGGAGTAAATCTCTATGGGAAAGACATCTTAGGTAACGTCGACTACATGTTTAAGTGTAGGGATGAACGACTCGCCGATGATCTTACTAACGAATTTAATCAGATTACAAAAGCCGACCGTGGCCACTACGCCTATCGCAGTCATCGCTTCTCGTACGGCAAAAATACCGTTTTAACTGACGGGGGTTTTCAAGGCGATTCGATTATCTATCGTCGAGTCTGTGAACTGGCCCGTGAAGCATCTGACGTTCTGCTTGTTTCGCAGTACTGTCCAACCGGGAAATTAAGTCGAATCCTGAAGTCGAAATCGTCGCGGCTGTATTTCAACCCGCCCGCCCTTGCTGGACCTCTCAACAAGGCGGTTATTCGAGCTGGAATGCTATTTTCTGGCCACACAACCCTGTACCGAAAAAAACGATACCTGCATGCAAAATTTATGATCTTCACCATGCCAGACGGTAAGAAAATAGCTGTCACTGGTTCACATAATTTTGTATATGGCGGTGTACTACTCGGCACGCGTGAGATCGCACTAGAAACGGACGACCCGAAGATCGTCCGCCAACTTGAACGATTTTTTGAGTCTTACGTAGCCTGAGGCTCGGCGTCATTGCCGACGTGATGATTTAAGCCGTCCAGATATTCCCGAATGTTGAGTGCTGCCGTCGCGCCTTCACCTACCGCACTAGCGATCTGAAGGGTGGCACCGCTTCGCACGTCACCACTGGCATAGACACCCTTCATGCTCGTTTGCAGCATGGTATCGGTTTTAATCAGGCCCACTTCGTCGAGTTCGATCGCAGAATCTTTTAAGAATCCAGTGTTTGGAAGCAGTCCTACGAATACAAAGACACCGTCGACATCGATTGTCTTTTCGTCGCCGTTATCATTGACTTGTACGGACGTGATTTTACCGTCTGACGCAATAATCTCCTGCGTCGATGTCCCGAGATGGACCGTGACCTTTCCTTCGTCGACATATTTCTGTAATTCTTTTTCGAGTACATCACTGGCTGAAATCGTACTTCGGACCAGGAGATCAATGTGGCTCGCAAAGCGCGTCAGAAAGATCGTTTCTTGTAAGGCTGAGTTGCCGCCACCGATGACTGCAAGCTTTTTGTCACGGTAAAATGCGCCGTCACAAGTTGCACAGTAATGCACGCCGCGGCCGAAGTTCTCAGCCTCACCCGGCACTCCCGTTTTCTTGTAATCACTACCAGTTGCAATCAGCACCGCTTTTGCTTTGACATCTTGTCCGTCAACAACAACCACTTTGTGATCGCCCTCGTCGCGGATTTCTGATACCTCACCGAGTTCAATCTGCGCACCAAAGCGTTCCGCTTGAGCCTGCAACTGTCCTGCCAGTCGCATCCCTTCGATTCCTTCAGGGAAACCTGGATAGTTGTCCACTTTGTCAGTGATTGCCGCCATGCCGCCAACGACTGCTTTTTCATATAGCACCGTGTCTATGTCTTCGCGGGTGGTATAGACACTTGCTGCTAGCGCACTTGGTCCCGCGCCAATCATAATGACATCACGAATATCAGTTGCCATTACTTCAGTTCCTTGACTTCAACAATAAACTGCAGCGGGCCAACTGGACGCCCGTCGCCGTTATCAGTTGCGCCGTATGCCTTGTCAGCTGGAATTGTCAGCTTCACTGTAGATCCAACTTTGACACCAGTAAGTCCTTCGGTCCAACCTTTGATCACTTCGCCAAGACTGAATTCGGTTGGCGTTGTTGTACCGCTCTTGTTGGTGCTGTCAAAGATTTTTCCGTCGCTTGTCCAGCCAAAATAATTGGCAGATATTTTAGAATCGGCCGTTAAGACTTGGCCCGTTCCTTCGACAAGCGTGTCGACCTTTAAGGCCGTCACAGCGTTGGCATCAAATGCCTCAGCCGCATATCCATTCAGTGGCTGGTTGGCCTTCGCTTGCTGTTCTTGGTATTCTTTCAGCGCTTTCTGATATTCTGCCTGTTGATTTGCGGTATCGGCTGCTTCATTTTGCGGCGCTAGAATCATTGCTACGAATCCTGCGATCGTTCCAACCGTCAGTACGACGGCGATGACCCAGATACCCGCACGCTGTGCGGTAGATGTTGCCATAGTTCCCCTTTGTTCCCTGAATTGTTTACTTACCTTAGTATATCAAACCACAGAACCATGAAGTTTAGCATCAACTTCATGAGCGATAGCTTCAACGATCGGCTTAACATCTTGATCCCGAAGCGTCGTCTCATGACTCGTCATTTTGAGACGCAGCGTCGTCGTCTTGAATGCTTCTCCCTCAGGTTCATATACTCCAATTGGTTCTAGCGCGATGTCGATGTTGCCTCGGTGCTCTGCGATAGTTTCCCTAACCACACGCAGCAGTGCGTCGTAGTGAGTAGTAGCATCTACGCGAATCGATACGTCCTGCGTCACACTCGGGAAACGTGAAAGCGGTTTGTACATGGCAGCTTTAGTTGTAACTAGATCAGTATGAAGTTCGAATCCAGCCGTGTATTCAGGGAGTTTGAATTTTGCTCGGACAGACGAGGTGAACTCACCAATCACGCCTCGCACCCGATCGTTTTTCACAATCACGACCGAGCGCTCAGGCTCGTATGGTGCAGCCAGTTGACGCGCCCACTCATCACGTGCGAAATCAAATTGAGACATCGGCAGGAGCTCAGACTCGTCCGTATCAATCACTTCCGATGCGTATCGCCTCGCACTGTAGTACGGCGACCCTTTTGGTTGATGTTTCACGTCATACGCAATGACTAATGCGATATGTTCATCCTCATTGGGAACTTCAGGTTCTAACTCATCCATTTCACCCTTGTAGTGAACTTTGTTCCATTCAAATAGTGCAAACTCACCGTGACCAGCCTTAATATTCGGGTGAACTTTATCTAGCAGGCTTGGCGTCAGGCTTAAACGGTAATACTGCAGATCGGGACTGAGCGCGTTCGATAATTTATAGGCATGCTCGGCGTCTTGGCCAGCTTGCTCCAGAAGTTTCTTATGAACAAAGCTATATGTCAGAACTTCATTTGCACCGGCTTGGTATAAATTCGTTCGGGCGATTCGCTTGAGCATCAAATGAGCGTTCTCAGCTGCAGGAGCGATGCTACGCATCGGCAGTTCGCGTGGCAACTTATCGAATCCATATAGACGGCCCACTTCTTCAACAATGTCTTCAGCCTGCTCAATATCGGTTCGCCAAAACGGTACTTGATAATCTATGCCCGTTTCATCGGTGTCGGTAGCAAATTCAACATTCGAAAGCAGAGCCGCTACTTCTTCGTCTGTCAAAGACAATCCCAAGCGGCGATTAATGAATTCACTCGTAATCGTACCGGTTTCATCGTGCTGCAGTTTGTCATATCCACGGTCATATGAGTCCCCAACGTCGTACGACTGCTTCGAAGCAACTCCGCCGCTAATGTCTGTGATCAGACTAGATAGGAGGGAGAGTACGACCGGGTTTTGGTACGGCGACTGGCCTTTATTAAACCGCGTAAGTGCATCGGTAAAGACACCATGCCGCATGCTACTTTTACGAACACTGTACATATCGAAGTTCGCGACTTCCAGCACGATGTCAGTTGTCGTGTTCGACACTTCACTGTCTCCGCCCCCCATTATTCCTGCGAGGCCAATTGGTCCTTCTTTGTCAGCTACAACAATATCAGAATCATCGAGTTCATACGTTTTGCCGTTTAGTAGCCGTATTGTTTCGCCTTTTACGGCCATACGCGCGCCTATCGAGGCTCCACGAATTTTCGCTAAGTCATAGGCATGTGTCGGCTGCGCCGTCAGTAACATAATATAATTCGTTGCATCGACAACATTGTTAATTGGCTTTCCGCCCATCCGTATGAGTGCACATTGAAGCCAGATAGGACTCGGTTTGATAGTAACGCCACGAATGATCTGGGCCATAAAACGCGGTGCGCCGTCTCCAGCATCATTAAAGACTGTCAGCTCCGATGCATCGGTAGCGGTACCAGGTAAACTTAACCGCTCGATGTCATACCAATCGGGACTGATAAATTTTTTGCCCTGTATACCAGCAATCTCACGGGCGACTCCGAGTTGACCAAATAGATCGGGCCGGTGAGTAAACATCTTATTTTCAATTTCTATAAGTACGTCGTTCAATCCGTAGGCGTCTGCAAATGGGACTCCTGGCACAACATCGGCGCCGATTGGTTTTGCCTCATCTGGATCGATTTCTAAAATACCTTCGTGAGAATCTCCAAGCCCGAGTTCCTTAGGACTGGCGAGCATACCGTTACTCATAACGCCTCGTAGTTCACGAGCTCCAAGAACAAATGGTTCCGTATCAGTTGCGGTAGAGGGAACGGTTGCGCCGGGTTTGAGCCAGACTGCAAACATGCCGGCCTTCACATTTGGCGCTCCGCAGACAACTTGCGTTAGATCACCCGAGCCGTCATCCACCATGCAGACATGTAACTTATCGGCATTGGGGTGCTTTTCGCACGAATCAACTTTTACGATAACGGCGCCCCTAAAGTGCTCGGATAGGTCGGTGACATCTTCGACCGTACCGAGTTGTCGGTTGATCATTCCTACCAATTCGTCTGTTGGTGGCAATGCAAAGTCTAGGTATTCTGTAATCTGATTCAGGCTAACGCGCATAACTGCCTTGAATTATAGCCTATTTTTACTGGCCGTTATAGTTCGTCCAATCCGTTGCGAGGTCAAATCCATACGGATGGCGTGCGGCGAATCCACCGGTGTCATATACTTTTCCGGGACCAAGGCTCGTTTCGACAACCGAACAACGAGGATACGAGTTCAGGTTCGCCGCAACTAACACGTATCCGTTTTGATCTACCTTGGCGCCGTCAGAGCGTATAGAGTACGAACCGCCACATGCTCGCATAACCACATTCATAGGCAAATCATAATAAGTTTCTCTGTGTGCGACACCATTACTGTCAACAAATATCTGTGCACCCTTTGACCGGGTCAGGGCATCTGGCCGCGGCGTAAATGCCACCACCTGAGGTTTCGTTTCCTTAATGGGCTCTGGTTCGGCTCGTTGGATTTCAAGCACAATCGGCGTACCTTCGCTCGTGATGCTACCAGTCTTAAATGTAGCCTCGTCTTTCGACCCAAGCGAGGTAAGATTTGCGGCTTTTAAAATGGTATTTGGAGACTGCGCAGTAGTAACAACAGACTGCCGCATCGCCCCGTCTTTCACGGCAACTAATCGAGACCGATATATGATGACGTCGACGTATTGTCCGCTTAGCTTACTGTTCGCCGTTGGCTCGAGCACATCCTGCGGGTTGAGTTTAATCTCAGTTTTCTCTAAGGCTCCGCCAACCGTATCGGCACGTGTTAATACGACTTGTTTTTGGCCACGGTCATAGAACGTAACGAGGCGCTTTGTACCAACTGGCTCGATTGATCCAAGGACCCCAACCCAAACGATACATAGATACATAATCGCCCCAGCAGCAATGATCGTCAAAATTCTTTTATACGTTCCAAAAATCCTTGAGAAGCTCGCACCAGCTTTTCGTATCATAGGAAGCCTATAGGTGAGTCATGGTTAGAACTGTTTTAAAAAGTCTAGTTTTGCTGAATGGAAATGTCGCACATCTTCAATGGCGTACTTCATCATAACTAGTCGGTCTACGCCGCACCCAAAGGCAAATCCTGTATGGACATTTGGATCAATCCCAGCTGCTTTTAACACGTTCGGGTGAATCATGCCGCAGCCGAGTAGCTCTATCCAGCCCTCGCCGGAACATACTTTGCAAGCAGGATCTTCGCCGCCACAAAATGGACAACTTAACGCGAACTCAAAGCTTGGTTCGGTAAATGGGAAGTAGAACGGATTTACCCGGACATTCAGTGTGCGTTCGTAATATTCTTCTAGGAATTTTTGGAGCGTCGCGATCAACATTCCGGCGTGGACGTTTTCAGCCACATAGACACCTTCAACTTGATAGAAGGTGTGCTCATGCCTAGCATCTACGTCTTCATTTCGGAACACACGGTCCGGCACAACTGCTGCAATCGCATCACCAGATTCGAGGTTTGATTTATATTTTTTCAGGATTCTATTCTGCATCGTGCTAGTGTGCGCCGGTGCGATTAACGGTGAGCCATCACTATCGGTTTCAACAGTCATGAACGTATCGTAGTCATCGCGTGCAGGGTGACCTTTTGGAAAGTTGAGAGCTTCAAACATATGATACTGATCGTCAATTTCACGGGACTGTTCAATGACAAATCCCATGCGACTGAATATTTCACTCAAGCGCGAGATCTCAGCCATGAGCGGATGGATCGAGCCTTGCTCTGAAGGGAGTAACTCAGGCTTCGGGGCATTGCTATCAAACGGCGCCGTCACGTCAATGGATCTAAGTTCTTTGACTGCCACGGATTCCGAATCAACCATGGCTTTTAGTTCATTCGATAATGCGTTTACAGACTGACCAAATCCTGCACGTTCGTGGGGTTCGAGAGTCGGGATCACGCTAAAAAGCTCTTTGAGTTCACGAGATTTCAAGATATCAGATTTATTCGAAAGCGTTTCATAACGCTTCAAAAGTTCCGCACGAGCAGTCGCAATTCTATCAGAGGGGCTCATATTCTTATAAGTATAGCGGCATCGCCTAGCTGACGACAAGCCAGATGATAATACCAATCGTTGCGAACGCAATCAGTATCCAAACCCATGCGAGGCTCGTAGTCGTCTTCGTCTTTTCAAGATAGGCAGAGTCGGTTACGCCGTCAGGTCGATCTGAATCTGCTTCGAGCGATTTTTTCTTCGCTTTTTCAGCTAACTCAGCAGCAATCCGCTTTTGTAATTCGGTTCGCTCGTTCTGCTGATTCATGAATAAGGCCATTACCTGTAGTATAGCATTTTCCTTGTGGTGGCATGCTATACTGGAGCCATATTTCTATATAAGGAGGGAAATATCCATGGCAACTAAGAAAACGGCCGCCTCGACCAAAAAGTCGGTCAAGAAACCGGCGCCATCCGTCAAGAAAACATCAACTAAAGTTACGACCGTGAAGGCCTCTGCGCCAGCTGCAGCTTCAAGCCGCGCTGCTCGTTTTAGGTTTACTCGTGCACCACTACTAACAGCATCGATTGCTGAGTTCATCGGAACATTCCTGCTCGCAACCGTCGTGCTCGCCGCATCTGGCCAGCCGCTATTCGTACTATTTGCCGTTCTGGCAATCGTATTGGTAGTCGGTGGTGTTTCAGGCGCACACCTAAACCCAGCGCTTACGATTGGTGCACTTGCAACTCGTCGTATTAGTCTTACTCGTGCTGCAGGTTACGTAGTCGCCCAAGTACTTGGTGCCCTGCTTGCACTCGTAGTACTAAACGCATTCGTTTCGGCTGCTCCAGAAGTCAGCCAGCAAGCGCAAGCTTTCGGACAGTCTGCTCCAACGCTGTTTAGCGCTCCTGCGATTGCTGACGGTAAAGAATGGACTGTACTAGCTGCAGAACTACTCGGTAGCCTCGTGCTTGCATTTGGTGTTGCTGCCGGTGTACGTATGTCACGTGCGGGTGATCTCACTCACGCATTCGCGTACGGCGCAACACTATACGTTGCCCTGCTTCTTGCAGGCACGGCAGCCAACTACGTTGGTGCAGCAGCCGTTCTAAACCCAGCGGTTGCAGGTTCTCTGCAGGCACTGAAGTTTGAACTGTGGCCTATCCTGGTCTACGTTGTCACTCCACTGGTTGGTGGTGTACTCGGTTTCGCACTGAGTGACCTTCTGCGCTCTGACGCAGACGTCGTCGCCTAGGTTCGATCGAACTAAAAAATACCGCCGGACATCCGGCGGTATTTTTATTGATCTTTTATTCGTCCTGCTGAGGCTTATCTATAAGTAACGGTTCAACCCCGGTGTTCGCATCGCTTATGCGTACAATGTCTTTATCAACTTTTCCAAGTTCCTTATGTGCGGCGTTGAAATGATTGACGGTCGTGCCGAGGCTATTACCCAGCTTTTGCATAAATGTTTCGTGTGATTTTAAGTGCTTACTGAGTTCGCCAACGCGTTTTTGAATGTCTTTAGCCTGCTCTTCGATTTGCAGGCTCTTTAATCCCTGCATGACTGTTTGTAGGTAGGCAAGCAGCGTCGTCGGGCTCACGATGATAACTTTTTTATCTACAAAGGCATATTCAATTAAGTCGCGCGAGCTCGTACCGGTTGAGCCTACATTATTAACTAAAAGATCGTAGTATATCGCTTCACTCGGTATAAACATGAACGCGTAGTCGAGGGTATTTTCACTCGGGCGGATATACTTAGCCGTCTCGTCGATTCGATTTTTGAGATCGGCCTTGAATACTTTTATCAGGGCCTCGCGCTCCAGCTTGTCCTTGGCTTCGATAAGCCGGTTGTAGTTTTCTAAACTAAACTTACTATCAATCGGAAGTATCCGCTTTTTGTCGAGTTTTATTATGGCGTCAACGATCTTACCGTCCTTAAAGCCATATTGAGTTTCGTATACATGCGGTGGTAGTACATTGGCGAGCACAACGTCTAAGTAATATTCACCGAGGCCGCCTCGTTGCTTCGGGTTCGATAAGACATTCTGGAGTGTTTTTAGTTCATCGGCAACATCAACGACGCGTCGGTTCGTTTCATCAAGCTTTGCTAAACGCTCCGTTACATCGGCAACCAGTTTGGCGCTTTGACCGAGTTGCTTTGCAACCGATTGTTGCATACTTGTATTACTTCGCTCCAGCTTGTCACCCATAGTTTGCTGCAGTTGATTGATCGAACGCGATAGCTCCGTCACGTCAGCCTTCATGAGTTCAACTGCCGTACCCTGCTTGAGGTCTTTCAGTCGCTGATTCAGAATCAAAATGACGACCGCAAAACCGATCACGATGAGTACGAGTACAATAAGTAATCCTTGTGACATGCTAATGATTATAGCAGTCTTAGGTAACTAGCCGATGGCGAGTCGGGCGAGCGCAGATATTACGACCACCCCAATAATACTGACGACTAAACTGGTTGGCTGCACGAGCCACGAAAAGAGTACGTAGGAGAGAGCAAACAAAACAGTTGCAACCAGTCCAGCAAGCACAACGGGTAGTTGCGCCAGTAAGGCATATACACCCCATAAGGCTACGGCCACACCGAGGATGGCGAGGATTGGTCGATATACACGTTCTCGCACCAAGAAAAACAATCCAAGGAGAGATCCAAGTACAATAGCCGTTCCAGCGGCGAACTCATCTTTCGATTCACAGCGTGCTAGTGCCGCACCTTCCCGGCACAGGATTGGATCAAATACGAGCCGGTCAAGGCCGATGTAGAGCAAAAAACTTGTCAGTCCTACAATAGCTCCGTACAAAAAGATTCGTGTGAGCGTTTGGACGCTCATCGTTGCCCACGCCGCATGAGGATCTATTGCCTCTATTACTTTTGCCACGCGTTTTCTCCCGTTGAATTGCGATTTAGGATATTTTACCAGCTTTTTTAGGTTTTGACCATTGCTTGATCGCACCTGGCTTGACGGGCGCCTCACGCTGGAGGTACCACAGGGCCCCGAGCGAGGCGATAGCCACGCCGCCTAAGACATCCAGGGGACTATGGACGAGCGCTAAAACTCTTCCAAGTGCGACTAACGCTGTCAGGACAGCCAGACTAATCGCGATCTTTTTTGAACGAGTTTCGAACCACACGGCTAAAGTAATGGCGGCACAAAACAGCACATGGTCTGACGGAAAGCCTGGGTTGTTTAGGAACGAAGCTCTCGCCTCTTCGCCTAAGAGCTCAAACGGTCGCTGAAGTTCAGGCTGATACACACTGCCAATTAACTTGGCCGCCAGATAGGCGGTCAGGCCGGCAAGCAGAATACGAGCGTAGGCTTTCGTGCGTTCATCCTTAACCTTGAAAAGAAGTGCCCACCCCCCTATCAACACGATAGGTACCACGGCACCATCGGCAATAATTTTGATGAGGAGATCATCCATTCCTCCTAGTATAGCGCTTCCCGTTTGTTACAATTATGAATAATGCCAGATTCCGACCAAACCAAGACTTCGAACGCAACCTTAAATAAATTACGTGCCGCGGTGCTCGGCGCCAACGACGGTATTGTCTCGACTGCCAGTGTTGTTATGGGTGTTGCCGGTGCAACTACTGAAACAAAAGCAATTCTCACAGCAGGCCTTGCAGCTCTTGTTGCAGGTGCGCTTTCTATGGCGCTTGGCGAATATGTATCCGTGAGTTCTCAGCGTGACGCTGAAAAAGTAAGTGCCGCACATGACGACGAAGAATTCACAAATCCTTGGGCGGCAGCTATCGCATCCCTGCTAGCTTTTACCGTTGGTGGGCTTGTGCCATTCGTAGCTGTTATTTTGAGCCCAGTGGAAGTTCGCCTACCTCTCACGGTTGCCGCAGTCGTAGTCGGGCTCGTCATTACGGGATACAGTAGCGCGACGGTCGGAAACGCATCAAGAACCCGAGCCGTTATCCGGGTTGTAGCAGGGGGGCTCATCGCTATGGCTGTCACCTATTTCGTCGGTACACTCTTCGGTGCAGCGCTTGCCTAAATTAGGCTAAGGTTTGTATCCGGTCTGACTCACAGCGCATCGTAATATCAGCATCAGCATCTATCCGAGTTACTTCGCCGTCGAGCTGAATCAGTATTGGTCGCACAGTCCGAACCGTGTAGGATTTTGTGCGTGATTCGCTTGCAACCCCGCTCAGTCCTATGCCGATTAGTGTCAGAATGACCTTTAGCCGCGAAACATACTTTGTTATGTATATTTCCATATTCCCGTCCGTCACCGATGCGTCTTCGTCAAGCTTCACAACTTTTGACATCTTCGGGATGATCGCCGCAATAAGATTAGTGAACTTCCTGCGCCTTCCGTCGATAATCAGCGTGACATGGTGAAAGCTCAGAACATGCTTTAGTACATACCATTTTTCTAGGAGGACTCCTGGACGCTTGTAGGTTAAAAGTTTACCGACGGACGGTGTCATACCAAACCCGGCATATGAGTGGGCGTATCGTTTCCAGGGCTTGCCCTCCACTGTCGATTCAACCGATATGCAGTCGATGCGTCGCATATTACCCGTCAGTATGCTCGATATAAAATCATCTGTCCCGACGGTTACCGCGTGGTCATTGGCATTTCCCGAAGGTAGCACAGCGATCGTGGCGGCTGCACCGCTTTGAATATATCCATTGACGACTTCGTTGTAGCCACCGTCACCGCTCGATGACAAAATCAGTGTTGATTCATTTGAAGCATGCTGCGCGGTAATTTCTTCGGCGTGGCCTGCGAACTTTGTGCCAACGAGCTGGATATCCCCGTCAAAGCCTCGCTCAAGCAAATCTTCCTTCAAGGACTCGGCGTTATGTTTACTTGGTCCCGTGCTATTTGGATTGTAGATGATAACGACGGTGTGAAATTTCATACATACATTAGTATAGCGTGCTTGCTACTGTAGAAGATGTCTCTAATCTAATGCGAAAGGAGCATCATGTCCGAATATCCCCATATTACGTTGAACGACGGTAACTCAATGCCCCAGCTCGGTCTCGGTGTCTGGCAAGCCAAGAACGGCGACGAAACAGCTAACGCCGTTCGCACTGCCATCGAAACAGGCTATCGTCTAATCGATACGGCTGCCGTATACCAAAACGAAGAGAGCGTTGGCCAAGGTATTCGTGACTCTGGAATTGATCGGGATGAGCTTTTTGTTACAACCAAGCTATGGAATAGCGACCAGGGGGCTTCAAATGTTCGGCCTGCATTGGAAGCTAGTCTGAAGAGGCTCGGCCTTGAGTATGTTGATCTTTACTTGATTCACTGGCCTACACCCGGACGTGATCTGTATGTAGAAACCTGGAAAGAATTCGAAAAACTTAAGTCAGACGGGCTGGCTCGCTCAATTGGTGTGAGTAATTTTCGAATAGAAGATCTTGAACGACTTAAGCAAGAAACTGATACTGTGCCAGCCGTAAACCAGATTGAACTTCATCCCTACTTCCAGCAACAGGGTCTTCGCGAATATGCTGATGCTAATTCTATTCAGATTGAATCATGGAGTCCGATTGGCGGCAGTCGCGGCAATCTGCTGTCGAACGATGCACTTAAACGTATTGGCGATGCCCACGGCAAGACACCCGCACAAGTTGTCATTCGCTGGCATATTCAACATGGGCTTATCGTTATTCCAAAATCGGTTCATGCTGAACGAATACAAGAGAATTTTGATGTGTTCGACTTCGAATTGTCGCAAGACGAAATGCGAATGATCGATGCGCTTAATACTGACACTCGAGTGGGACCCGATCCGGGGGCAATGAATAATCACTGAAGGCCTACGCTCATCAATTTCGGCATTAGAGCATTGAACCTTCTGTCATTCAATCCGTTCAAATTGTATAAATAATGTAGTGTAATAATCTACAATTTTTAGAGATACATAAAATTCTTATGTTTCATTTTCTTCTGCTTGTGAATCATTAAGATCCACCTGTGGCAGTTCGGCTGCAGCACCCAAATTTTCCAATCTGATCGTGTGAACTTTGCCACCGACTTCCCAAACGATCGAACCGTCTTCGAGTCGTACGGGGTTGCTTGCTTGGATACCTGAAGTTTCGTGTCGAAGGGTCATGCATCTATGATACTGTACAGCACCCTTCTTAGTGAGCTTTATCCTCAAGATTTGTCCGTGAACACAATAGCGCGGTGAATAAGCTGAATCAGCAAGAAGATTATACCGAGCTCGATTAGGACTCTCGAGATAAGTACTAGCTCATTAAGAAGGATGCTAGGCAAACTCCGACCGGCTTCTCTTAAACAAAATGGTTCGTAGTTGCACTGCACAACTGTGGTACGAATAAGCATCATATGTGGTACGTGAAATAATACAAATGCGCAGCTATTGAGTTTCGATCGATGACCGACGGATAGACTCTGTAAGATCATTGGCTATAAGTTCCGCTACGGCTGCGCGAGAAATTTTCCGCATGTGCTGACGCGCAGTCTCATCATCCACTGTATATTCAGTTGAATTAGGATCGATGGCCACTGTTATTGAACTAGGAACTGACTTAGATTTTTTCGTGGACCGAGCTTTTTTACCTAAGCCCTTTTTGGAATTGCGTTTCGAAACTTTCTTTAAATGCTCTCTTCGCTCATCTCTGCTAAGAGCCTGTAATTCAACTTTTTTCATTCTTTCATATGCTCTTGGGTTTTCTAACTCTAAGCCATGGAGTGCCTCTTCATATATATCTAATCGGTTTTCATCACCGGCTGATTCAGCTTCTTCGATCAGGGCCAACAAAGCTTCGTATCGGGCGTCAAATTCAGAAGCCTGAAGCTCATCGGCTGAGGGATAAATATAAGGATCAAATTCCATTTGATTGATTATGATACAAAGTTTCCAGTATGCAACTATAAGCAAAAACACCTCGCTTGCGCAAAGTGCTTATGCTTGGCTGGGGATAGTGGGTGTGTTTCAGGAAGAACTTGCCTTAGAGTATGTATAGTCTATATGTTACGCCATCGCAAGCTGATGCACCTTCGACGATAATATTGCCGTTAGGGTCGGTGCCATTTCTGCTGTTTTTTAATATCATTTTCTCTTTCTGTCTGGCCGCACTAGTTTTTGCTTGCACCATGCGGTCACCGCCCCCCGAAAGTAGACTTAGGTGTATCTCCTTTCTCGAAGAACACCCCACATCAACGCTATCAATAGGCACAACCCTAAAGACTAATAATATATTCGTAACTAAAGATGCTACAAGAGCCGGCAGTAAAAGCTGTTTCAATCGCTTTTGGTAACTCTTTTTAGGTTTTAGGTTTTTTACCATGTTCATATACTATGCAGCATATTTTTCAGAAAGAGCCGCAATAATGGGGTCTTCCGCTAGCTGAGGCAACATACCTAATGCACTTGCACTTATTAAAGCATCTCCAAGTGCCGCTCTACCGATATCAAACAAACGTTGATTAGTGGCTTCTCTTTCAGCCGGAGTGCTTACAGTCGGCTCGTAATTTCCTTTTCGGGGCATAAATATATAATAATATTTAAATTATGCTATGTCAATGCTTGGCTGGGGATAGTGGATGTGTTTCAAGAAGGCTTACGCGAGGCTTTACTCTTACCCGGCAATAAGATACCTATATTCACAAGCAGCGAGCATATGAATTGCCTAACAGGAACAATCCAAACATAAGGCGCCGTGCTTGATATTGTAAATAGCAGAAATATTGATGCTAGCAGGTTGGACTGCCATGGTAACTTTGTTTCAAGTGCTGGTTCCTTAAATGCCTTAGTAATTAATGGAATGAAGGTTATCGCAATTACAGCATTAAGAATATATATGTTGTACGCAGCATCTTGATGCGTGAGCCAAACCACAAAACCAATAGCCGCACCCACTATTGCAATAAGATCAACTAAACGAAAGTAAAATCTTCCTCCTTTAATAGCCACTATGAAAACAATGAATGCTTGAAGAAAGCCGACGGTAGTAAACGGTACGACGTGCCATACTTCTTTTGAAATCAACGCGATAAGTTGAGAAAAATTGACGATTGTTAAAATACCGAAAGTTGCAATACTCGGCGTGATCTTGGCCCTGATAGTATCGCGCACATATAGAACCGAGCTAATGGCGAACGTTAAGCCGGCGAGAATCGTACTTATCTCTGCGATAGACATGAAGTAATCTTAGCATAATAAAAATGACGATCACCTGTCTTTTCATCGCGCTTATGCTTGGCTGGGGATAGTGGGTATGCTTCAGGAAGATTTTAAGTTAAATCGTATGATTTTTAGTTTTGTTTGAGGACCGACATTTGTTGAGTAATATTTGCTATATGTTTCATACATTTGCTCGTTTGATTCAAAATCTTCATGACCCGATTTGTCTTCTGAGGTAAGTTCAGAGAATCGTTTTTCTAATACACTTATGATTTCTCCGTACCCAAATGGTGTATCAACGCCAAACTCACGTAACTCGATTAAGTCACCCTTAGATAAGTTTTTATCATCAAACAAGCGCCACGTTGAAGTCTTATTTCCGTTCAAAACGAGTGGAACTAGGTCTTTATGAAACTTGATGATTTTCATTATGCGATTATACCAAAACAAAAGAACTCCAAGAATGGAGTTCAAAAGTGCTTATGCTTGGCTGGGGATAGTGGATGTGTTTAGAACCTCTTACTCAGCCTATGCTTTGAATCTCTTTCAAGGCATAGGTTGAGTGACAGAGTAAATTCAGGCGGTACAGCGACCGGCTCCATGCGGAACCGGTCGCTGCTGAGCATTCAGGAAATCAGCTCAACGTAGTCGGTGTCGTGCACCCACCAGGTCGGAATCTTCTCCATGAAGTCGTACCACGGGTTATCGAACGATCCACCGCTGAAGTTCTCCTCGTAGACCTCGTTGGACACGACCAGTGACCCGATGTTCCCATACTGCTCGATGTGCTTCGCGGCGCACTTACTGATCGAGTTACCGAGCGTTTGGTCATCGAGCTTGCAGGTGACGTCGAAGTCGTGCTCGCTGTAACGCTGGAGGAGCTCTTCCGGCTCCAAGACGACATCATCGATCGATGCGTGCACGATCTTGGGCTTGTGTCCCTCTCGCAGGATAGCGATACGGGCTGCCTCGTACTGCTTGGCGGTGACGCTGCCAATCACAAGAATGGTCTTGTTCATGGTAGGCTTCCTTTCGCTCGTAACCGATATCTTCGGTCAGGCAATTCACTTACATGTGTATATACGCAAGTTGCCTGACCGAATCGAATCTACTCTGTCAAAGTGCTTTGGACTCTTTCGAATCTGCAAAACATGAATATTATAGCAAAAATATCTAAATATGTCAATAAGCTTATGCTTGGCTGGGGATAGTGGACGTGTTTCAGATATTTAGCGAGGCCTACCCTCTATATAGCCTTCGCTCATTTGAAAACTAAGCATGGCTTCTTTATACTGCTCCCAGAAATCTGCTGCAGCAACTCGGCCCAAGTCTCTTAAACTATCAACGGCATCATATCCCCTAATTTCTACATTACCCCAGACTGGCCATGCAAGCTGCTCGCCAGTAATTGCATCTACTGCTTTGTCCTCAGGTACAGGATAAAATCGCCTCCCTATATATCCATGCAGTAATCGAACTGCATGTAATTTTCGTAATGGCAAACGAGCGCCAACCCAGTCTTGGCGAATGTCGAAGGGTGCACCGCCCTCTGGAACAGTTGTTACTGTAAAAGTTGTTTCGATTGGTCCATAAGTTCGATCAAGTGCATCGGATATAGCTTGCTCAAGCATAAACTTATTGTAAAACAAAAAGACTTCAATGGTGAAGTCTTTTATAATGCTTATGCTTGGCTGGGGATAGTAGATATATTCAGAACATTTGAAATATCTTCACCAACTCTTCGGACGTGAAAGCACCCCCAAAATCAGGGGTACTTCCTTAAGCGGTGCACTCTCCTGTCTTGGGGGTGTAGTAGTTGGAGCCGGAAGCTGAGCTCAGGCCACGATGTCCTCGGGCGAGCCGAGGTCGTAGAGCTTGTCGAGCTCGCCGTCGTTGGGCCGGATGCCGGTCTCGCCGTGCGGCCACCGGACGAACCAGTCGCCGTCCGTGATGACCGCGGGCTCCCGCTCGGTGGTGCCGTCGTCCATGATCGTGGCGACCAGAG
>ERZ761597.13-NODE-13-length-99252-cov-170.054135_pt1 | contig 99252 bp, 85 predicted proteins | sample MGYA00433093_ERZ761597 | MGnify/ENA primary metagenome ERZ761597 (study PRJEB28899, sample SAMN03785557) | bioreactor sludge metagenome | biome: EBPR Sludge; feature: EBPR Bioreactor; material: 0.22µm filtered reactor supernatant | place: Saint Lucia: Queensland... | reverse complement strand
TTGCTACCACTTGACGCTAGCCCTAAAGCTATTTCGAGGAGAACCAGCTATCTCCAAGTTCGATTGGCATTTCACCGCTAACCACAGGTCATCCGAGCACTTTACAACGTGCGGCGGTTCGGTCCTTCACTGCGCTTTACCGCAGCTTCAACCTGCCCATGGTTAGGTCACCTGGTTTCGGGTCTAATCCCGTCAACTTAAATCGCCCTATTCAGGCTCGCTTTCACTATGGCTCCGTCACTTGACTTAACCTTGCTGACGAAATTAACTCGCTGGATCGTTCTACAAAAAGCACGCCGTCACGGAACAAGTCCGCTCCGACTCCTTGTAGGCACTTAGTTTCAGGATCTATTTCACTCCCCTCCCGGGGTTCTTTTCACCTTTCCATCACTGTACTTGTTCACTATCGATCGTATGTCATATTTAGCCTTGGCTGGTGGTCCAGCCGGATTCAAACAGGATTTCTCGTGTCCCGTCCTACTCGAGAGAACAAACATAAAGCCAGCGCGGTTTTCGCGTACACGACTTTCACGTCCTTTGGTTAGCCATTCAAACTATTCTGCTAACCACGCCGGTTTCTTACTTTACTCAGACAGTGTTAGCTGCTGATCGCAAATCAGATCACTAAACCGAAGTTTAGGTCTCTGACTTGGTCGTTTGTTAACTCACAACCCCATTTTAAGTATTCGTCTAACAACTTACTCATCCGAAGATGAGAACTTAAAAGGTTTGGGCTCTTACGGTTTCGCTCGCCACTACTCCCGCAATCGTTATTTACTTTCTTTTCCTCGCCCTACTAAGATGTTTCAGTTCAGGCGGTTCCCTTTCAACTACCCTATAGATTCAGGTAGCGATGCACATGACATGACTCATGGCGGGTTTCCCCATTCGGATATTCCCGGATCAAAGCTTGTTGACAGCTCCCCGAGACTTTTCGCAGTCTTCCACGTCCTTCATCGGTAACATACGTCTAGGCATCCACTGAGTGCCCTTGAGTACCTTTTTATGCATTGGTCTTGACTAGTAGTTGGTGAATACCAAGCTACTATAAAGATAGTATCCACTCGCGTATAAGCCCCACTTCTAGAGGCTTATATTCACGCTCGTGAATATACCGTCAATTCCATTGTCTTATCATCAAAAATTTGAACTAAATTGTTAAACTGCATGCGCCACCTCCGCTATACAGCGGAACTTGAGGTCACACTTTCGCTGCCGAAACATTGCGGCAATTGTTGTGTGGACTCAAGCCAGACCAGTGTACCAACGGAGTATTACGTATGTAAAGGCTAATTATATTGTCATATTGTCGACAATATTCACCCCTGTATCCTCGCAGTGTACGGGCGTAAAAAATCCCCTGGACTAAACTGTGATAGGTTCGTCGCCAGAGGTTTCCACCAGAAACATTCGCTCGATTTATTATACCGTGGCCTAGCCTTTGATGCAAGAGGGATATTTTACAGGGTATCGTGAGGCAATTGTTGTTATATCAACAATTATCTACCTCTGATGTGATTGACAAGGCAAGTTTGATGGGTATACGCTGGAAGTACAAACGAACACTCGTGATTCTTTCGTCAAACGCCTAACTATAGTAGATCTCTAAGTTTTTGGAGGGCCAGGATGCATACATCCCCACGTCACCAAAAACAAAAACTTCCTCAGACACGCACCAGCATGTTTGCTCGAGTTGGTTCGCGACTTCGTGGTCGTAAACGCCTCCTGGGTTTGACGATTTTTGCTGGACTTGGCGTTTCGACAGGCGCTGTCGCAGCTGCTCATGAAGTCCAGCAGGCTACGCAGTCATCCCTCGACACATCAACGATTATTTCTTCAGAGACACCCTCCGAGCAATCCGACGAGGGCGTTTCTACTGGTAGCGAAACAAGTTTGAGTGTCACCGAAGTTAAAACCGACATTTCTAGCACCGATGGAGATGCAACCGTTGAGTCGTCTGTTGTCGTTGACGGTCAGCCAGTTTCAACTAGTGATCCGTCGCATCAGCATGTCGTCGTTGAGGGCTCAAATTCAAATGTTTCAGTCAATGTGTCCGTTGATAGTTCATCGAGCTCTAGCTCCTACTCATCTTCTTCAACTGACATATCGGTCAGCAGCACCAACAACCAAGGTGGTCAAACACAGGCAATACGCGGCTCGCCACGCCGCTAACGTGAGCTCGCCGCTCGATGAACATGCCGATGTCACCACCCTCGACGTGCTAGATCGGGCGATGAGCCCGGACGATATCAACTATAAAACGGAGGGACAAACACGATGAAAAAATTGAAACTTCTACGTGTCACTGCTGCAACTGTGCTGGGCGTCGGCTTTAGTGCAGGTGTCGCATCAGCAGCAACCACGGGAACGATCACTGGCCCAACAGGACCAAGCTCAAATAACCAAGTGACGTTCAACGGATCGGACTGGCGATCTGTTCACAACCGCAATAAGGTTAACGTCAGTAACTCAAACGGCCAAGGTGCAAGCACCGGCTCAGCCAATGTATCCGGCAACACGACCGGTGGCTCAGCCAGCAGTGGCGATGCGATGAATGACAACTACGCGGGCACGAGTGTTAGTCTCACAAATAGTAGTGACGCTACAACTGGTGCTGGTGCTGGTAACATGAGCGGAGCCATCACCGGAGCAACCGGACCTAACTCGAACAACCAAGTCACGTTCAATGGCCACACTAAGGTTCACGTTCACAACCACAATGAGGTAAACGTTACGAACTCCAATTCGCAAAGTGCCTCATCTGGATCGGCGAACGTCTCTGGCAACACCACAGGCGGTAGTGCATCGAGCGGTGACGCAAGTAATGTAAACACGTCTGAGACCATCGTAACGGTCAGTAACTAGCCTGCTACGGACTAGTTATATGTAACTCCCGCAGGGGGTGTAGGATGCGACTCATCCCCTGCTCCATAACTTTATTCTTCGTGATTATTACTTCAGAAAGAAAGGGCGGCCATGACTCTCAACTATTCCATAACCAGCACATCTCGACGCATTATATACCTAGCCCTTGCGCTTTCTGTTGCAACGCTCTCTTTTCCGCATATCGTTCGGGCCGAAAACGGCTCAACGACACCAGTCGAGGAGACGACAACCCAGGAACCTGCGCCTGCTGAGCAACCACCTGAGCCAGAGCCGCAACAGCCCGCACCTGAACCAGAGCCACAACAGCCCGCACCTGAACCAGAAGCAGAGCACCAGGGTCCATCACAGCCAACTGGTGCCGCCAGTACAACCTATACGTACAACGATAGTACTGGTATGTGGGAGAACGATCAGTACATCTGGAATCCCGCAACAAATCAAACAACTCCAAAGCAAACACCTACCTATAGCTACAACCCACAAACCGGTATGTGGGACACGACTGAGTGGGTTTTTGATGCACCATCCGGAACGTACAAGCCTAACGTCATCTCAATAGCCGTTCCTCCACAAGGCGCTGAGCTGGACACGAGCAAGGGATCACCCGAGACAACTGATACGGATTCAAAACAGGCAGCAAGCGCTAAGAGCGCGGGAGCCAGTTCACCACTTCTAAGCCTACTCGGACTCGCGCCAAACGGCGTCGACTCGTCTGGTGCAAAGTCTGAAGGCATCTTTGACCTGTTTTATAACGCAATTATCAGCAATAATATTGATTCTTCAGCAATCACTGGCGATGCGCTCGTTGCTATGAATACCCTTGCGGGTAGCGCGCTCAGTGGTAATGCTTCATCGATCGCAACGGTCTTCAATCTCCTCCAGAGCGTCTGGAATATGGGCGTCACTGGCAATGCGTTCAACATATTTACTCAAAATCTCTTCGGTAACATACTTGGTGACCTATGGTTGCAACCACCAGACCCATCTCGGTCTAGCAACCCGCAAACGAGCGGCGACATCGACGTGAATGTATCAAGTGACGCAGCTATTCATAACACCATAAGCCTCGAGGCCGCTTCTGGTGACGCCGGTGTTACGAACAATACTGAGGCGGGGAATGCCACGACCGGCACCGCAACGGTCATCGCCAACATCATCAACGCAATCAACTCATCTATCATCAGTGGTAATTCGTTACTCGGCATGCTCAACATCTACGGCAACCTTGATGGCGATATTTTATTGCCCCAAGAACTGATCAGTACCCTGCTCGCATCGAATACTCTCGGTACGCTTGATACTAGCAATATCAATAACGCGTCCGTGCTCGGGGAATTCAACAACACCGCCTCGACAACCAATAACGTGAATGCCACGGCATCAAGCGGCTCGGCAAATGTCACCAACAACACTGAAGCCGGTAACGCTAGTTCGGGTAACGCCGATACGAATATCACCCTCCTCAATCTGACAGGTAAACAAGTCGTCGGCAAGAACGCTCTTCTCGTATTCATCAATGTAATGGGGACATGGGTCGGTGTCATCGTTGATGCGCCGGCCGGCACGACGTCTGCCGCTCTCGGTGGCGGTATAACGGAAAACTCGACGTTTGATATCGATGCCGTGACCGATCAAGCGATCGTCAATGATATCAATCTCACTGCAAGTTCAGGTGATGCGACGGTCGCCAATAACACGAAGGCTGGTGATGCTACATCTGGTGATGCCTATGCCGCAGTTAACATTCTTAACCTCAATAATAGTCAGTTTGCACTCAGTGACTGGTTCGGTATCTTGTTTATCAACGTCTTCGGAAGTTGGCACGGTAGCTTTGGCGTTAACACGGCTGCTGGAACAATACCGTCTAGTAGTAATCCTTCAACGCACAGTACGACAAATGTTGGCCCGCAGCTCACGGCAAACACTGTCCGCGCCTTCCGATTCGTCCCGCAAAACGACGGAAGCTATACCCTTGAGGCCTCGGACGACGGCGTCGCCACGCTGGCAAGCGCAGATATCCTTAGCCCATCCGTACCAACTGGCTCGGGTATGGCCGTGAACCAACAGGTGGAACAGAACAAGCTTTCTCAGACCGACTGGTTATTCACGGCAATCACGCTCTCACTTGGACTTTCATTACTCGGTACTGAGCGCTACTTGAGTCGACGTACAAACCAGGATTAAAGGAAATCACCCCGATGTTGGGGTGATTTGGAGTGCTTATTATAGTGGGTAAACTACTGTTTAGCCTGGTAGTCCTTGATGGCCTTTACGACGGTGCTATCGTCTTTGAGATCTTCCCAGAAGAGAATCTGCTCGCTAGCGATGTGCATCTTGTCAGTTGGACCATGTAGCTCCTGACCAAGCTTTGTCAGTGAGACCTGTGGTTGTTCACTGTTGGTGGTGTTGCCACCGGTACCAGGCTGGATGTTCTGCTGTTGAACCTGGAGATAGTAGACATCTGTCAACTCACTGTACTTGCTGTCGAGATTTGAGAGTTTACCGAAATAAACCTGACCGTTTGTCATGAAAACAGCTTGATATTTGCTCGTGTCGACACTCGTGGTTTCTGTTGTCTCACCACTTTGGCTGCCCTGCCATAAAAGCACACCGACAACGGCGATGATAGCAACGACGACAAGGCCGACGACGAGTGCTATGAGCTTGCGACCACCAGATCCGCCGCTACCTGTTGGAGCAACTTGTGAGATAGCCTCTGATCGAGGTGCAGCAGGTTGCGGAGCCGATGGTTGAGGCTGTGGTTGCTGATTTGTTTGAGCTTTAAAATCCATAGTAATAGATTATCTCTCCACCCTTATATTGCTTATGGTCATCATTGTACCTGATTGACTCCCTATTACACAACCGTGAAAACCTAGTTTACTGCCACTTCTTTAGGATTTACGAACAGCGTGACAGCATTGTTCTTGACCTTCAAGAGGCCTTCACTGACTGGGAACTGCAATAACTGACTGCCTGTGTTCACAACGATGACGGAGGCACTAAGCATCGAGAAGAAGTTGGCGTGGCCAGCTAAGATATCAAACGGACCAACTTTATTTGCAGCCGTAATCGACACAGCTGGGCCATCGTACAACTTATTGGATGGTGCGAGCACGCGAACGGCCAGCATCTGCTGTTCGGCTGCAAGGCTCATGAGAGCAATATCTCCTCAACGCCCTGCAGCGTCTGCTCAAGCGTAAAGTATTCACCCGTCTGGCCGTTGAGGTCCTCGGCGACATGAAACGACTGCGAGAAATACTGAATGAATTTCTGTGCTCGCTCGTAGTCACGCCGTTCATCTGGTGACAATTCGCTCTTGCCGATGATGGCAATGATGTTTTTTAGGCTGTCATACTTTTGCATGATCGCCTGAGTTTGTGTTGCAAGAACGTAGTGTCGATCGCCAACGATCTCGGGTGCGAGCAATGATGACGCAGTTCGAATCAAATCAACGGCTGGACGAATACCGCTCTCGGCGACCGCACGTGAAAGGACGACGGTTGAATCAAGTTGTCCGGCAATCTCCTGGACCGCCGGATCAGATAGATCATCAGCCGGAATATAGATAGCCTGAACAGAGGTTATCGATCCGTTCTGATTTGATGATAGTCTGTCTTGCAAGCGGCGCAAATCTGAGAACATCGTCGCCTGGTATCCACCTTCAGATGGCATGGTACCGATTGTTGTCGCAAGCTCGTTCGATGCTTGTATGAAACGGTAGATGTTATCGACGAAGAATAAGACATCACGTTTCTCTTGATCACGAAAGTATTCAGCGACCGCAGCAGCCGAAATACCAACCAATGCACGCATGGCACTCGTTTCATGCATCTGCCCCATCAGCATCGTAGTGCGGTCGAGAATACCACGCTCTTTGAGCGTTTCGTATAGCTCGTGGCCTTCACGGATTCGCTCACCAATACCAACGAACATGGCAAGCTTGGTATCATCCTTGGCAATATTATGAATGAGCTCCATCGTGAGTACCGTCTTACCGACACCGGCACCACCGATAATACCTATCTTGCGACCTTTGACGAACGGTGCGAAGAAGTCGATAACCTTTATACCTGTGACCAACACTTCCGGTTTTGCCGTGAAACCTTCGGTTGGCGGGCTAGGTTGATAAATGCTCTTGCGCTCACCACTGATAGGCTGACCTCCGTCGACAGGTTCACCAACGGCGTTAAGGATGCGTCCGAGCACTTCTCTACCCTGGGGTACCGTGACAGTCGTGCCAGACCGTATAACCGCAGAGCCGCGACGAACTTTTGAACTCCCCTTAATGTTAAGGCAACGAGCAGTGTAAGCATTTGGGTAGTCAATGACCTCAAGTATGGCAGCAGGATCATCTACAAGCATCAGTAGCTCACGTGACTCTGGCCGGACCCCTACAAGCGTCACCTCACAAACCAACCCTCTAATAGAGGTGACCTGCCCCACGACATCGCTCATGCGGTTAATTCCTTAAAGACTTTCATTATCTCTTTCAGCCGTTCGTCACCCTCGGCTCGCTTTGCACGATGGAACTGCAATGAATACTCACCGCCCATCTCAACCGCTTTCTGCTTCGCGGCGTGCATCGCGTTAAACCGACTAGCATGTTGCGCAAGTTTGGATTCCATCAGCACCTGCGTCAACGCCACGCCCATCATCAGGGTTTCGAGATAGTCGGCGATCTCGGTGATGCCAGGCTCAAAGATATACTCGTGGCTGGTAAGCAACTCGACATCCGCTTCCTGCTCAGCTTGGTTGATTTCGTCACTGAGTTCGCGTACTGCCGAAACGAGCTCGATACGTGCGACCCGTTGGACACGAAGCGACTCGTACGTTTGATAGAACACTGATATCTGCTCATATTCATCAAGTACGGCGATCATATCGGTGACGTCAAACTGTGTGTCGCTAACCGGTAGATGGAACGTCTGAGCTACCTGAACGCCTCGATGAGCTAACTGTTCGGCACCATGGGCCCCAAGAACGATGACATCTGTGTTACGGGTTTCTGCATGCGCCCTCACGACCTCCTCGATGACTTTATTACCGATCTCACCTCCAAGTTTTCCCTCAGCAGTGACGGCAACGAGAACATTCTTGTTGTTTCGTTTTTTTGAGGTGCGTTTTAGCTGCTCTTTCGGGTCAATACGAAGGCCACGATAGGTTTGCCAAAGCTCTGCAAAATACTCCTTGCTCGCGATGACACGGTTACGAATGCGCGCGATCTTGATGCTAGCAACACTCTCGAATACCCCTGTTAGTTCCTCGACGGTGCGGATTTGATCAAGCTCATCACGGATCGTAATTGCGCGCCTCATGTCGCTGCCTCCACGACTGACTGTTCGAGAACTTCTTGGGATAGTCTCTCGATATCCGCCTCATTCTGCACCGTCTCTGCGACCACGTGGGCTTGCTGTTTGAGTTGCATGACGTTCAGGGATCGCTTGCCATCACCAAGCACGATAGCGCGCAACATTATTTCTTGCTCGACGATCGATAGTCGCTCCGTTGGTGTCTGGCGCAAGGCCTCATAGATCTGTTTACCAAGTTCGAGCGTCTGTTTTGACTCAGCCGACATATCCGAGCCGAAGTGGGCGAACTCTTGCGCTTGTTGATATGCCGCAAGTCGTTGCATAAGCGCCGTCGAAAGACGTTTTTGTGACGTTGTCTGCGCTCGACCACCAACACGTGAGACCGATAGACCGGTTTTGACGGCCGGTCGTATGTTGCGACGGAATGTTGCGAGGTCAAAGATGATTTGTCCATCCGTGATAGACATAATACTTGTCGGTAAGTAGGCTGTGATGTCATCCCCTGGAGTCACGACAACTGGCAGGGCTGTGAGTGTCTTCTCGTTACTCGCAAGCTTTCCAGCACGCTCAAGTAGCGATGAATGTGAGTAGAACATATCACCCGGGTAGCTGTCACGACCAGGGTTGACCTTGGCGAGGAGCGAGACTTCCCGGTGAATCTTGGCGTGCGAAGATAGGTCATCGTAAACGATGACGACATCACGTCCTCCATGCCATAGGTGTTCGGCGATCGCACAGCCGACATATGGTGCGATATACGACTGCGCAAGTGAGTCAAAGATGTTGGCAACGACAACGATACTATTCTGTATCGCTCCTGTCTCGTTAAGCTGGCTAATCGTTTGATCGATTTCAACACGTCGCTTGCCGATGAGGACATAGACAACGATGCGATCACTGCCTGTTTGATTAACGCCGAGCTGCATCAAAAAGCTTGATTTGCCTGATTTCGTATCACCGAGCACGGCGATGCGCTGGCCTAGTACTACTGGAAAAAGCATATCAACCATTGTGACACCACTAAATAACTGGTCCTTTAAGATACTGCGTTCGTGGATACCTGGCGCCTCAGCAAAAACATGTCGACTTTCAGTCAATGTCAGCTCGCCTTTGGCATCTAACGGCTGGCCGAGTGGATTTACAACGCGACCAATCATCGCCTCACCAACAGGGGTTGTTAGTTCAAGCTCCTCGAGTACAACAAGTGTACCAATCGAAGTCGTCTCAGTATCGAGGTTGAGTGCTAAAACATAGCCATCACGAATCTCACGAATCACGCAGTGTTGGCCGGTTTGCAGCATCGCTAACGCCCCAACCGGTGCTCCATCAAGGCCTTTGATTTTGATCAGAAAGCGCTCGACACCGATGACTTCACCGGTCGGATTACCGACAGAGATCATCTGCTCAAAGGCGCTGTTATCGTACATTGTCAAAGATCTCCACGAGCCGTTTCTTATCATTTAACAGCTGTGCCCGATAGGTGAAATCATATTGCTTTGAGCCAACCCTGAGCACAAACCCACCACCGAGATCACCTCTGGTCGCGAATGTTACGAGCAGGTTCTCGTGCAAATTCTGACGACACCACGCCACAAGCTCTCGTTTGAAATTACGGTTTGGGAGCGCTGATAGTAAAAAATGGGCTACAGGAGCCGAGCTGCGGACCGTTTGGAGTTCCGCTTGGAGCGACTCAAGCGCCACCTGGTCACGTTCAGAGATACCAGATGTCCGCAGGACACCAAGTAGCAACGCTGACACATGATGCTCAGCAGCTACAGACTCGCTTCCCGTCACCACACTTCTCGTGTTTGTATCCCTCAGAGCGCTTATTAGCTTATCGAGCTCCCAAAGCACAATCCCGATCTGATCGGGGGAGTAAACATCGACAGGCAGACGAGCACTCACGACAATACATCTTTCTTGATGTCTTCTTTGTGTGCCTCAAGTGTGTGGATGATATATTTCGACTGTGCGCCAAGGTCGACACCTTTATCGAGTGCTTCAACCAGATAACTTGATACGACATCTGCAATCCGAGTATTGAACGCGTCCATCCGTTCGGCTTGCTGTTTCTTGAACTGAGCTTCCATGTCGATAACGAGCTGATCGCGTCGAGCATCGATTTGTTTTTGGAGCTCGCCGAACTCTTTTATCGTCTCTTCACGAAGGGCAGCAAAGCTGCTCTGATACTTTTCAAACTCTTGGCTCAATGTGATCTTGGCCATCTCTTCGGCCTTCTCACTGATAGTGCTGATGGACGATGTCAATGCTGGCTCGATCGCGCCAACGGAATCAGTCACCGCTTTGCGGAAACCAGCCTGTGCTTCTTCTTTGGCGGCTGCAATATCTTCTTCGGAGAAAACATTCACACCCTCGACATGAACAGCGTAGTGCTTGGGTGACGGCCGATTACGGTACTTACCGTCTAAGAAAGAAGCCCATGCAAGGCTCGCAAAGCTGATACAGGCCATCAGGATAAGCCCAGCCAACATTACGATTTGTAGTGTATCCACCCCTTTATTTCCCCTTTTTTCTCTACGACTTACTATACCCCAATAACCATAAGGAGTAAACGTTGTCACGCAGCCAGATACTAAACGACAAGAATCAAGTAAACCGCTCCGAGCATGACAAGCAAGATGCCGAGTGAAAGGAGAGATACTTCGAGCAAGCTTTTGTGTACCGCCGATGCTGCCAACGGGTTGCGACCGATCGATAGAATACTCGACCGTACTGATGAATAAAGCACGACACCGATCGAGCCGATTCCCGCCATCAGGACTAGCATGGCGATCAGGATACGTGCAACTGAAACATCCTTGCCTGCCACGGATTGGGCGATATTGATGAGGAACTGGGGCAGGATTGATTTCTCGTCATCCATTTTGCTGAAGTAGATGACGTTTACCTGTATTGGTAGCAACGCAACATTTACTTGTTTATCATTACCACTCTTGTCCTTGACGATATGCTGCTGTTTATCTGAGATTTCTGAGAAATTTGCCCGTGCCGTCCCGACAACATAGCCGCTCTCGGTCGCCTTCATGCCGACACCAACTAGTGGCGAGACTGTGATCGGATCACCGACCTCGACTTCACCGTTTATGTCGCTAACGAATGTTTGTGTCAGACCGCTCGTCACTACCTGAACCTGCGTTGAGGTATTAGATAATTCAACCAGTGAATCCTTGCCGGCCACACCAAGTAGTTTATCGCCGTTATCGGTCGATGCCGGCTCAATGCGTTTTTCATCGTTGACAGAACTGACAAGCGCCCCTGTCCGAATTGATTCATCAGACGTAAACCCTTGCGAGATGGCTGCTTCTGCACTCACGAGAGCGGGGACTGCAGATACTGCCATCGCCAGTGCCACCCAAAGGTTTCGTTTTACGATGTATTTTCTACTCATACTGCTAATGATTGTAGCATAGCCACCCTTGCTGATTACCTCTGTTTTACTGAATGACGTGGTAGTACCAACGGTATGTCGTGCTGTTCGCCGCGGTTGTGGTCGTCGAGAGGTCAAATGCCGTTGTGCTGATCGTTGAATCGTCGATATACGTCGTGAGACCTGCCGCATTTTGACTTGCCGGGGTGAGTGTCACTCTTGGAGCTGCGCCGAACGCAGTTGCGAAAGTTATCGTTGCCAGCCTTCCTCCAGAAGCACATCCGGTACCAGTCTTAACGGTGATGCGACCGGATGTATCAGTTCCTGAAACTGATACCGTTGGACTCGTACACGCTGCCGTCCCAGCTGAGATACCTGGCGCCGTACCACCGCTGATGAGATGTCCATTGACCGTTAGGTTCAGTGTTACGTCGAGCGATCTAACCGTGACTGTCATCGTACTGGTGTTGGCGGTAAACAGCGCGGTTGCGCTCGTGTTCTGTATCAACAGTGCAGTTGCCGAGTTGACGCTGATTGTATTGTTCGAGCCATTATAGAGAGTATTACCAGCAAAGGTTGTCGTGATCCCTGAACGTCCTAACGCTAGCGCGCTAGCGTTGCTAGCCGCGATACTAACCGCCCCGGTTGTTCCTGCAGCATTACCGCTATCGATGATGATATTACCGGACGAAGCGCCACTAGTACCGTTTCCACTCCGTATTGTGACGTCACCGGTCGTTGAGCTGCCGCCAGTCGCACCACCACTTCGCACGATAACGCTCGTGCTGCTCGATCCGACACCGTCCTCAGAAATAAACTGGCCATTTCCCGCTGAGTAACTACCAGCATTATAGAAGCTCCCTGCTGAGGCGCTAATGCTCGCAACCACACCACCCGAGGATGACTTCACTGTGAGATAATTACCAGATTGGCCTGAAACCCCTTGGATAATAAGTCCAGTGTCACTCGCTGAACCAGTATTAATATAAGCTGCTGAGTTATGCGTACCTGTACCTTGGGAATTTACCGTCAGGCGGAAGTTAGGTGACGCATTGTTAGCGCCGAGATTCCCACTCGTTGTCAGATTGCCAGTGAAGGCTCCTGTGCCGTTCGTCGTCAGGTTGCCAGCGTTCGTCACCGTAAAGACGTTCGTCGAGCCATTGTGCTGCAGCCAAAGGAAGTTGCCACCATGGCTACTCGAGATATCTGCCATGTAGCTGTTGATCGTCGCTGAGTTATTGGTCGTACCCGCACGTGAATCAACGATGAAGCCCTGTATATTATTTGCTACTCCACCGGTTGTCACATCGTTAACCCTCACGCGTTGCCCGGTAAATGTGATCGCTGATGCGGATGTTCTGTTTATATCTAGGATGTTCTGTGAATTCGTGAACGGTCCGCCACCCGACGATGAAGTAACGCCCTGGTTCACGCAGAACCGGCCCGTTCCACAGGTTCCCGGCACGCCGATCGCCACGCGTAGTGAGCCAGTTGAGGCAGATGTATCGACGGTAAGGGCTGCGCTGTTGAGACCACCGACCGACAGTAGAGCGCTGTTACCAGTTGAGCTCGATAGTGTCAGCGACTGATCAGCTGAGAGTACGGCCCCGTTCGTAAACGTCTTCACACCTGCAAAACTCTGAGAAGAAGTGTTGACCAATCCAGCGTATGTCGCGCTCGCACTCTGTAGATATAATGTATTACTTGATAAGGTTGCGCCTGTCGCATTTGCCGTTCCCCCATCGAGTGCGCCAATAGCTGTCACGCTCGTACAGTTACCGCTTGCGGTACACACGTTGCTACCAGCCCGTTGGAGGGTGCCGGTGAAGTTCACGGTCGCTGCGTTGAGGAGCGCGACGTTTGCACTGAGACGTGCGTCAGCAACGGTGCCAGACGCGATATTACTACCATTGAGACTCGTGAGCAGTACCCCGGAAAGAGCTGGTAATTGCCCTGAGCCGTCGGTTTGAACCAACTGGCTCACACCGTTAAACGTATTGCCTTGGAGTGTCACATTACTCGTAAGTCGTGCGTCAGCAACGGTGCCAGAACTGATATTAGTACCGTTCAAGCTTGTTAGGGCGGAGCCATTACCACTAAAGTTTGCGGCGATCGCGGTGCCAGTAATGTTTAAGTGACCTGTCTGAGCACTGCCAGGAGTTGCTCCCTGTAATTGCACGTACAGCCCGTTTGCTGCACTACCGGTGAGATAGTTACAGTTATTGGAGTCATCACAGACATCGTTACCGCCTTGTTGTATCGTACCCGTGAAGTTGTTCGTAGCGGCATTTAGCAGAGGAACATTCGCACTGAGACGGACATCCGCGACCGATCCCGAAGCCAGGTTACTGGCGTTGAGATTGGATAGCGCTGATCCATTGCCGCTGAAGTTACCGGCGATTGCGGTGCCTGTGATATTAATATTTCCTGTCTGTGCCGATCCCGGAGTTGTGCCCTGTAGCTGGATATATGCGCCATTGGCTGCCGATCCTGTTAGGTAATTACAGTTATTCGAGTCGTCACACACGTCATTGCCACCTTGCTGGAGCGCGCCGGTGAAGTTGTTCGTAGCGGCGTTGAGTAGTGGGATATTTGCGCTGAGACGCGCGTCTGCGACGGTACCGCTCGTGATTGCGCTACCATTTAGATTCGTAAGTAACGCACCTGACAAAGCCGGTAACTGACTTGAGGCATTGAGCTGAACCAACTGGTTCGCACCGTTAAAGGTATTACCTTGTATCGTAACATTCGCACTAAGTCGCGAGTCCGACAACGTACCTGAACTAATATTTGTTGCATTGAGGTAGTAGCCAGCAACTTGTCCACCAAGTTGGGCTGCATTTACGTTTGTAACAGCTGAACCATCTCCATCGAAACTATCAGCGAACAGATCACCGTTAACGGTTATCACGCTTCCGCTCTCCGTGAGCAGTGAGTCACCGAGGTTTCCACTAGCTGTAAATTTTGCAATAGTTCCTGTCGTGCCCGAACCCGTCAAACTACCACCGAGGCCTGCACAGTTACCGGTCGTGTCACAGACTTGGTTTCCGTTTTGGTAAAGAGCAGCAGCGCGTCCCGTACCAGTGATATTAAAATGTCCGGTCTGTGCCGTTCCAGGGGTACTAACCTGCAGCTGAACGTAGGCACCGTTAGCGGCGCTCCCTGTTAGATAATTACAGTTGTTTGAGTTGTCACAGACATCGTTCCCAGCTCGCTGGAGCGTGCCGGTGAAGTTGTTTGTTGCCGCGTTCAGGAGGGCGACATTTGCACTCAAGCGTGCGTCATTAAGCGTACCAGCAGACAAGTTAGTCGCGTTGAGGTAATAGCTCGGCGCTTGACTATTCAGCTGAGCAGCGTTCACGTTTGTCACAGCAGCTCCGTTACCAGCTAGTGTCACGGCGGTTAAGGCATTGGCGATACCAGTACCAGTGATATTAAAATGTCCGGTCTGTGCCGTTCCAGGGGTACCGACCTGAAGTTGTACGTATGAACCATCAGCTGCCGAGCCAGTCAAATATCCACAGTTATTTGAGTTGTCACAGACGGTATTGCCCGCTTGCTGGAGCGTGCCAGTGAAGTTGTTTGTCGCCGCGCCGAGCAGCGGCACATTCACGCTAAGACGCCCGTCACCAAGAGTTCCACTGCTCACGTTACTCGCGTTCAGATTCGTGACCCCGCTACCGCTACCGGAGAGTGTTGTAGCTGTTACATTCGCAAATGTCGGTGATGCGGTGACACTGATATCTTGCACAGTATTGACCGCGCCACTTGTGACGATGAAATTACCAGCGTTAAAGCTCGCTATGCCCTTGGCGCTCGTCGATGCGTCATTGATCGTGATAACCGTGCCTGCAGCACTACTGTTCGCGATAGTCAGGTCACCTATCAAGGCGTTAAGCGAGTTAACGCCTGAACCACCCCCACCCGGACACGCTGAGAACGCTGGCGCCCCGGCTGTTGATAACAGACAGAGTCCAGCGCCTCCTGCTGTTACAGCCGAAATCGGGCTCGTTCCCTGACCGATCAAGACACCGTTGTTTGTAAGGTTTGTAGTACCTGTCCCTCCAGAGCTCACACTGAGTGGAGATGAAAGCAGTAGACTCGACATCGTTGTCGCGCCGAGAGTAGCTGGACCATTTACTGTCAGGCTGCCCTGCAGGGCAGCGCTACCGCTAACTGTGAGGTTGGCAGTATTGAGCCCACCATTGAACGAGTTTAATCCTTGGAAAACGTTTTGCGATCCGAGAGTTGCCAAATCTGATGGGATAGTTGGGATGTTTGGAATCGTCGGTATGCTTGCCTGGACACCCTGTAGTTGGGTGCGAAGCTCTGTCAGATCCTGTTCTGACGCAACACTGACGAACTCTGTACCGTTAAAGAACGCCAGTCCGTTCTCACCTTGGTCATAGTAGAGTTGTCCGGCACTACCGTCGCTCGGACGTTCTGTCGGTGTCAAAATGAGTGAATTATTCGTGCGTAGCTGGCCATTCACGCTCAGTGCTTGCGAGGTTGCAAGGTCAAGACCGCCAGATGCTACAAGGTCATCCAGGTTAATATCTTGAATAGCATAGGTATCCGCCGGGGCGGCGCTCTGCGCCGGATTACTCAGCTGTCCCTGTTGGTACTGTCGATATCCGAGAAAACCTACGAGTGCAAGACCCGCAATGAAAAGAAGGCTAACAACGATCAACTTCCATGAACTTGGCAGTCCTTTGCCAACCTTCACAGATAGGCCTGGCTGCGTAGCGCCACCAGAAACTGACGTCGTACCCGCTGAAGTGACAGGTTGTTGAGCAACAGAAACCCCTGGGTTACCATTTAGGTCCCCCAACGACGAACCTGTCGTTGAATAATCTTTGTTTTCCATTTTTTTAGGTTTTTTCTGTTTTGTGGCTTGGGTTTAGTATACGCTTTGCTGAATAAAAAAAGTAGTCTTTTCACTCACTCAAAACAGTGGTGGACAATCTGTGCCAGTTTGCGCTTTGTGGAATGTAATGATTTGCCTAATTTCGATGTTAATATTACATTTTTATTTTATTCTTATGATTGGTTTTTGTCTCAAGAGGATCGTTTATTTGTAGTGTATTGAGCTACACATACATACTGAAATGCTCGCACGTAAACAGATCTATGATTTTGACTAAAGTGTTGATTATTCTACTTCATTTATTTTGCACAAAACAAAATAAAACACCACATATCTGGTGGGTGATGTTCGTGAAACGCGCCGAAGGCATGGGATCTGTTCGCCTCTGGCGCGCGACACAGTCGTGCTTCGGCCGAGTCATTACACTGCGCCTTTCAGGCGTGTGTGTTAACGATTGATGTGCATTCTCACTGGTGGGCGATGAGGGATTTGAACCTCCGACCTCGTCATTATCAGTGACGCGCTCTAACCAACTGAGCTAATCGCCCACAAGTGAGAATACGCATAATATCGATTGTTAAACAGCAGTGACGCGCTCTAACCAACTGAGCTAATCGCCCACACACCAAATACGTGGTGTTTTCAAAATAAACTTGGTGGAGCGTCGGGGACTCGAACCCCGGACCCCCTGCTTGCAAAGCAGGTGCTCTAGCCAACTGAGCTAACGCCCCAAGTAGAAAAGATCGACCGTGAAGGTCAGAGGACATTGTACCAGAAAAACAGAGGTGAATGCAAGGTTTTAACATAAAAATACCGCCCTATAAGGCGGTATTTTTAGTGTTTCACAACTTAGCAGTGCAAGCGTCATTCGTCAGGGTTCTTATCATTACTGACAAGTAAAAGGTGAACTTTGTCTTTCCCCGAAGGGATAGGTTGTTATGTAAGCTCAGCATAACAACAAGACCGACCTAGCTCTACTTATGATTTCTCGATAAGCAGGCATAGTTTCTCCCTAGAAAGGAGGTAATCCATCCGCAGCTTCCGCTACGGATACCTTGTTACGACTTAACCCCAATCATGCCCCCCACCTTAGGCCGACGAATCGGACTTCGGGTGTTGGTCACTTTCATGGTTTGACGGGCGGTGTGTACAAGACCCGGGAACGTATTCACCGCAGTATGCTGACCTGCGATTACTAGTAATTCCGACTTCAAGCAGGCGAGTTTCAGCCTGCTATCCGAACTGGGACCGGTTTTGATGGGATTTGCTCCCCCTCGCGGGTTGGCTGCCCGTTGTACCGGCCATTGTATCGCGTTTCTAGCCCAGGACGTAAGACTAATACTGACCTGACATCATCCCCTCCTTCCTCCCCGTTACCGGGGCAGTCTAGCTAGAAAAATCCAACTAACTATAAGGGTTGCGCTCGTTGATGGACTTAACCAAACATCTCACGACACGAGCTGACGACGGCCATGCAAGATCTGTCACCGAGTTCAATAAAGCACTCTCGCCTTTCGGCAAAATTCTCGGGATGTCAAGCCCTGGTAAGGTTCTTCGTTTATCATCGAATTAAAGAACACGATCCACTACTTGTGCGGGTCCCCGTCAATTCCTTTATGTTTTAGCCTTGCGGCCGTACTCCACAGGCGGGATGCTTAACGCGTTAGCTTCGCTACGGAGGGGGTCGATACCCCCCACAGCTAGCATCCATCGTTTACGGCGTGGACTACCCGGGTATCTAATCCGGTTCGCTCCCCACGCTTTCGTGCCTTAGCGTCAGAAATGGTCCAGTAGCCTGCCTACGCCATCGGTGTTCCTTCGTATATCTACGGATTTCACTCCTACACACGAAATTCCAGCTACCTCTACCATTCTCGAGCTTAGCAGTTTGGATAATAGTCTGAATGGTTGAGCCACCAGGTTTCACTATCCACTTACTAAGCCGCCTACGCAACTCTTTACGCCCAGTCACTCCGGATAACGCTTGGGTCCTACGTATGACCGCGGCTGCTGGCACGTAGTTAGCCGACCCTTATTCGTTAGTTACCGTCATATTCTTCGCTAACAAAAGAAGTTTACGACCCTAGGGCCTTCATCCTTCACGCGGCGTTGCTCCATCAGGGTTGCCCCCATTGTGGAAGATTCCTTACTGCTGCCTCCCGTAGGAGTCTGGACCGTGTCTCAGTTCCAGTCTGGCTGATCATCCTCTCAGACCAGCTACTGATCGTCGACTTGGTGAGCCATTACCTCACCAACTATCTAATCAGACGCGGGCCGCTCCCAAAGCGCCGAAGCTTTAATCCGAAGACCATATGCGGTATTAGCTCCGGTTTCCCGGAGTTATCCCTCACTTTGGGGCACGTTCCCACGCGTTACTCAGCCGTCCGCCGCTCGCCGGCGCTCACAACATTCTCCTCGTCTTCCACTGGTATACCAGAGGTGAGAAGAAAACTGTGAGCCCGCTGCCGCACGACTTGCATGTATTAGGCACGCCGCCAGCGTTCATCCTGAGCCAGGATCAAACTCTCCATAAAAGATGCACTGTATCGCTACAGTGCGCTGACGAAATTGACTTGCACTGCCAAATTGTGAACGTTCATATCTGTTACTACTCCCTTGAGCGCTCAGACTGATATCCATCATACTCTGATAGCACAGCTACGTCAAGGGGTAAACTGGCTTATTTCGTTATTAAAAATGCAACGCTTAAACCGATGAGAAATCCAAGTAATGCACCGGCTGCTACCTCGAGAGGCTTATGACCGAGCGCCACGTACGGCAGTGGATCTTTTGCGAACGGTGATTTCTCAAGAAGCTTGCGTAGCGCTACCCCCTGCTCACCAGCAGAGCGACGCGACATCATAGAGTCGTATGCGGTTATAAGTGCAATAACAGCCGTCACGGCGAATAGCCCAGACTCTACACCGTCGCGAACGCCAACCACGGTCGCCAGCGCTACCATCGTGGCCGTGTGGGCGCTTGGCATACGCCCCGACATATAAAGCTGTCGCCAGTTACCCCCGCCCTTTGAGTGACGATTTAGGAAGTACTTGATACCCTGCGCAAGTGCAAACGCAAGTCCTGTTGCGATGAAGTAGGCCGAGACGTCAGGTAGCATGTCCTAATCCTCTGCTCTGTTAGCTTCTGCTTCATCTGCATCACCAACGAGTTCTCGCTGCTGCTCGGGGATGAAGCCGATCGAAGTCACGCTATCATCATCATTAAGACGCATCACACGCACGCCCTGTGTCGTGCGACCAAGTGTCGGTATGTCCTCAAGTGAAACGCGAATCGTTTGACCCTTGACCGAAATCATCAACACCTCTGACGATGCTGGATCAAGTGACGTTACCGTCACGATATTACCGGTCTTTTTGTTAACTACACCCGCCTTTATGCCGACGCCGCCGCGCTTGTGCGTTGCGAAGTGCTCAACCTTAGTCAACTTACCGTAGCCATTCTCGCTCATGACAAGTAGTTTACGGTCTTCATTGGCGAGATCCATACCAACAACGCTGTCTCCAGGACGAAGGCGGATACCGCGAACACCACGGGCCGCACGACCCATCGGACGAGCATCAGACTCTTTGAAACGGATAGCCTGACCGAAATTGGTGCTGATGATAATCTCATCGTCACCTGAACTTCTACGGATCCAGCGCAGCTCATCGCCATCATCAAGCTTGATAGCGATCAGACCTGTTTGACGAATATTAGCATAATCCTTGAGCGGTGTCTTTTTGACGGTACCGTGCGTAGTACTCATAAAGAGGTAACCTTCGTCACTTTCTTCCTTGCCGATCTTAATCATCGAGGTGATTTTCTCTTCAGGCTGGAGTTGGAGTAGATTCACAACCGCAACACCTTTAGCCTGGAGGCTAGCAGCCGGTACTTCATAGGCCTTGAGGCGGAAGACGCGGCCCCGGTTAGTAAAGAACAGCAGCCAGTCATGGGTCGAACAGGTAACGAGCTGGTCAATGACGTCCATTTCCTTAGTCGTCATGCCTCGCTTACCCTTACCGCCGCGATGCTGACGACGGTAATCAGTGGCTAAGGTACGTTTAACGTAGTTTTCTGTTGTCAAAAGAACTACTACATTTTCATCAGCGATCATTTCCTCTTCACTGATCTTGCCTAGCTCATGGTTCATGATTTGGCTTCGTCGTTCATCACCATACTTCTCTTTCATCTCGAGAAGCTCGGTTTTGATAATCTTGAGTATCTCAAGTTCACTTGAAAGGATACCTTCAAGCTTCGCAATGAGCGCAAGAAGTTCTTTGAGCTCGTCCTCAATCGCCTGTCGTTCGAGGCCTGTAAGCCGGCGGAGCTGCATAGCTAGAATAGCTTTGGCTTGAATCTCGCTCAGCTTGAATGATTTGACGAGATTCTTCTCGGCCTCATCACTTGTTTTGCTGGCACGAATAATACGTATGACTTCATCGATATTATCAAGCGCAATCTTGTACCCCTCGAGGATATGAGCTCGTTCCTGAGCTTTGCGTAGCTCGAATTCAGTACGGCGTCTAACAACGGTTTGTCGATGCTTAACGTACTCACTCAAGATGTCCTGTAAGCCAAGTACTCTCGGCTGAAGACCGTCGACAAGCGCGAGCATATTATAGTGGAGGCTTGTCTGAAGAGAGGTCATCTTATAGAGCTGGTTGAGTACCTTCTTCGGGTAAGCGTCTTTCTTAAGCTCGATGACGACCCGAACTTTGCCTCGGGCTGATTCGTCACGGAGGTCAGAAATCGACGTAAGCTTCTTCTCTTTGACAAGATCAGCTATTCGTTCAATTAACGTTGCTTTATTTACGGCGTAAGGCATCTCTGTTACGACAATCTGGTGACGACCTTTCTTGGACTCTTCGATGTCAGCAACTGCACGGATAACAACACTACCTCGTCCGGTTGCGTATGCTTGTCGCATAGGTACCCCGCCGTACACAACACCGCCGGTTGGGAAATCTGGCCCCTTCACATGCTTCAGAAGGTCGTCAAGCGTAACATCTTCGCCCTTGTCGATCATTTCGATGGTAGCGTCGACCAGTTCGGATAGATTATGTGGTGGAATGTTTGTTGCCATACCAACTGCAATACCAATCTGACCGTTCAGAAGAAGGTTCGGTAACTTAGCAGGCAACACGATAGGTTCCTGCTCAGAGCCATCGAAGTTATCGCGAAAATCGACAGTTTCTTTGTCGATATCGACGAGAAGCTCTTCGGCATGCTTGTTCATGCGAGCTTCGGTATATCGGTGTGCAGCTGGTGGATCACCATCCATAGAACCGAAGTTTCCCTGACCTTGCACCAACATGTAGCGCATGCTCCACTCTTGAGCGAGTCGCACCATTGAGTCATAAATCGCTGTGTCACCGTGCGGGTGATACTTACCCATGACGTCACCGATGATACGTGCCGACTTCACAAACTTCGCGTTACTACGGTTGCCGTTTTGGTTCATAGAGTACAGGATGCGGCGATGAACCGGCTTCAGACCGTCTCGTACGTCAGGAAGGGCGCGTTCAACAATAACTGACATCGAATATTTCAGGAAGCTATCTTCCATAATGTTCTCGACAGTTCTTAGCTCAAGTGTCTTTGAGTGAGTCTGTGGCAAAACTTCGCCCTCAAGTGGTGTGGTTGTTTCATCGTCCATAATCTAAATATCCAAGTCTTCGTGGCTTACAAATTTGGCATGCGTCTGTATGAAGTTTTTGCGTAGCTCAACTTCATCACCCATCAGCTTTGAGAAAATAGCGTCTGCCCGTTCGGCATCTTCGACCTTAACCTGAATAAGCACGCGGTTTTCTGGATTCATTGTCGTCTCCCAGAGCTGGTCAGCGTCCATCTCGCCAAGACCCTTAAATCGACTAATCGTGACACCGGCCTGCTTCACCCTGTCGTCATCCTTGTTTATCGCAATACCTTTCTCGCGGCGCTCACCGATAATGCGATCTATGATCGCATCTCGCTCGGTCTCATCATAGGCATAGGTCTTTTTCTGACCACGGTTGATACTGTAAAGCGGCGGCTTTGCGAGGTAGACATGACCACCATCGACGACCTCTTTCATATAGCGGAACAAGAAGGTCATCAGCAGTGTCGAAATGTGGCTACCGTCAACATCAGCGTCAGTCATGATGATGATTCGGTGGTAACGAAGCCCAGAAATATCGAACTGTTCATCAATTCCTACCCCAAGAGCCTTGATTAAACTGACTATTTCGTTGTTATTTAACATACGATCAAGCCGTGCACGCTCAACGTTGAGAACTTTACCACGAAGAGGCAGAATCGCTTGTGTTTTACTGTCGCGCCCACTCTTGGCCGAGCCACCCGCTGAGTCACCCTCAACGATATAGATCTCGCTTTCAGCTGGGTTACGGCTTGAGCAGTCAGCTAACTTACCTGGCAAGCTGAGGCCATCAAGCGCCCCTTTTCGGATAACGTTCTCACGAGCAGCACGCGCCGCCTTGCGTGCCCGAGCCGCAAGAACAGCTTTACCTATGATCTTCTTAGCAATCTGCGGGTGCTCTTCGAGGTAGTACGCAAAGTACTCGTTCATAATCTGTTCGACGTAGCGACGCATTTCAGGGTTACCAAGCTTGTTCTTGGTCTGGCCTTCGAACTGTGGATCAGGTAGCTTCACGAGAATGATAGCAGTTAGACCTTCGCGAATGTCATCACCGGTCAGGTTCTCTTCCTTTTCCTTAATGAGGCTATTTTTACGCGCATAGTCGTTGATAACCCGAGTCATCGCGCTACGGAAACCGACCAGGTGTGTACCGCCCTCCGGGTTGAAAACATTATTTGCAAAGGCTTTTACTGTTTCAGTGTAGCTATCATTGTACTGGACTGCTACTTCAACCATGCAGTCTTCTGCTGGTCTCTCAACATAAAAGATGTCGTCAGCGACAACTTCTTTACCGATATTGAGGTGCTTCACATAACTCTGGATACCACCCTCGAAGTAAAAGGCATATCGCTGGCCAGTTCGTTCATCGGCAACCATTGCCTTAATGCCTTTCGTGAGATAGGCCTGGTGGCGCAGGTAGTCGAGGACCCATTGGTAATCAAAATCGACAGTTTCTTTAAAGATAGTCGGATCGGGATAGAACGTGATACTGGTGCCCTGTGGTCGATCTGTCTTACCCACTTTCTTGAGATCGCCTTGTGGTACGCCCCGCTCGAACTCCAAGCGGTGCAACTGCCCTTTTTGGACGACTTCGGCGATGAACTTAGTTGATAGCGCGTTCACGACACTGGAACCAACACCGTGCAAACCACTGGAGACTTTATAGCCACCACCACCAAACTTACCGCCGGCGTGCAGGACAGTCAGAACGGTCTCGAGCGTGCTTTTGCCGGTCTTTGGATGAATATCGACCGGGATTCCACGACCGTCATCGGTAATAGTAATACCGCCGTCAGCTAATATCCGAACATCAACGAAGCTCGCATGACCAGCAATCGCTTCGTCAACACAGTTGTCGGCAATTTCTTTGATAAGGTGATGTACACCATCGTAGCCAGTGCTACCGATATACATACCGGGACGTTTGCGAACCGGTTCCAGGCCTTCGAGGACTTGGATCTGAGACGCATCATATGATGCGGACGCTTTTTGTTTAGCCATCTTCCCTCACTTACACGCTATTTACAATACTCACATTATACCTGGCAAATTGTACTCAGGCAACCAACTGGAAATCTATTGCATTGAACATATTTATTATGCTAATGTTTCTCTTAAGGAGACAAAAATAAAACAAACAGGAAAAATGTTTCGCAAGATTGTATCGAATCTCGCTTTTTCCCCGGCTTTGGTGGGCCAACTTGGTTTTTATGCAAAGCGCCTAAAGAAAGAGGAGGCAACCCGACGGCTTGGGCTGGTATTTACTGCACTAGCACTTGTTGTGCAGTCATTGACAGTGTTCACCCCCCCTGAATCTGCAAACGCGGCAAACGGCTCGGACATGATCTACGGTGGTGTGCAATCAAAGAAAGCCGTCCTGGCTGAATATGACAAACTTCGTAGCGATTTCAAAGACATCATGGATTACAACGGTATTACCCGTGCCGAGCTCGCAAATATGCGTGAAGGAACGATCAATAGCAAGGGGCACGGCACCGACAATGACGCTTGGAAGACTTGGGGACGAGCTAAGCGATTCAGCCCTGGCCAAGGTGAAGTGAAGCATTCAGTGCCACTTGATACCGGTGGCGCCACAACTATCTACTCTCGTCCTCTTTGGTTATTTGACAGCACCTCTTATACGATTGCCAACGGGTCGACCTACGGAGCTTTCGTTGGTCACTCCGCAAAACGCGGTATGTTCGCCATCATGAAAGACTGTGGCAACCTGGTTACTCGCAACACGCCAAAGCCTGATGTTGGTGCCCACTTCATCGCCGCCAGCTGTGAAATGGTGCGTGGTAAGGCGGTTGATAGCCGCGATAAAGACGCACGTATCAAGGTTTTCCTATACTTTGACGGTCCTCCAGGAAAAGGTGAGAAAGTTGGTCCGATCATGACCGACAAGGAAAATAAATTCAGTGTTAAGGTTCCTGAAAAATATAAAAAATCTGAGGAGTCGACCAAAGTGTGGGGAGTCATGGTGCCACTCGCTGGTTGGGGTGATTCGACTGTCCAGTTCGACAAAACAGCTACAATTCCAGGCGGCTGCATCAAGCCTGAACCGGTCGCAAAGTGCGAGCAATTAATCTTTAACCGCATCAGTCGCACTGACTTTAGCCTCGAGGGTAAGGCTCTAGCTGAAAATGGTGCCAAGATAAAGAGTTATCGTTTCACTGTAATTGACTCAGGTAAATCTGTCGTACTGACCAAAGACGTCTCTACGACGTCGCTAAAGGCAAGTAGTGGTCGCCTTAATATCAGCGAACCAGGCACTTATACCGCTCGGGTTACGGTTAAGACCTCTGAGGGAGATAAGACAAATGAAAACTGTGTCGCCTCATTCAAAGTCAATGCCCCGACAACACCAGCTGTTGATATAGATAAGAAGGTAGATGGTGTTGATCTCAAAGCTGTCGAAGTCAACGCCCCTTTCACCTACCAGTTAACCGTTACGAATACTGGGGAAGTTAACCTCAAGAACGTCGCGGTTACGGATCCTGCGCCAAATGGTGTCACAATGCAGAGCGCAAGCGTTGGCAATATCAAGAACAATAAATGGTCATATACGATCCCAACGCTTAAGATGGGTGAAAGTCTGACTATCACCATCACCGCAAAGGTGGCGAAATATATTGCAGGCTCGCTCGTGAACACGGCTTGCGTCAACGCAGCCGAAGTGAGCCCATCTCAGCCAACTCAGACCGATGACTGCGATGACGCAACGGTCACAGTTAACCCACCCGTCGCAGTGATACAGGTTTGTGAGCTGGCCTCAAAGACTATTATCTCCATCAAGGAAACTGAGTTTGATGCTTCAAAACACTCGAAGAACCTCGATGACTGTAAAAACCCATGCGAGAACAACAACCCTGCATGTATCCAGGTAACCGAGTCAAAGACTGGCCGCAACCTCACGCAGGGCGTTGACGCCACAACCATGAAGGCGCAAGCGAGTGACCGTATCGAATACACTGTTTACCTTGAGAACGTTGGTCAATTACCGATGACACGTACGGTGTCAGAGGAGTTGAGTGACGTCCTCGAATACGCTAAGCTGATCCAAAATGGTGGTGGAACCTTCGATGAGGCTAACAAAGTGCTCGCTTGGGGCGACATCACGCTTCAACCTGGTGAGAAGACGAGCCGCAGCTTTGTTATCCAGTTACTCCATACCATCCCGACAACAGCACGTGGTGCATCGGAACCAAGCAGCTACGACTGCATCATGACTAACTCGTTTGGTAACACCGTTAATATACCTGTAGCGTGCGAGACACCGAAACTGGTGGAATCAGCAGTGTCTGAGCTGCCAAAAACCGGTCCGGGTGAAAACCTCCTGTTCGCTGGTGTAATCGGCACGATCGTCACCTTCTTCTGGGCTCGTTCTCGCCAACTAAAGCGTGAGGTAAAATTGATTCGTAAAGACTTCAACATGGGGACAATCTAAGGAACGAGTATGGTAAATCCTGAACACTTACCAAACAGCGCTGAACGCGGTATCGAAAGTCAGAACGCCGCCGCTGAGCGCTCAAATGAGTTGCTGAAAAGCGCTGAGCGATCGGTTGAGACCTCGCCCGAAGAAAAAGCTGAGCGAGTCGCTGAAGCACGCACAGAAACCAAAGAGGCGCTCATGGGTCGTGAGTCAGGGGGTGCCGAAAAACGGCGTGCCAGCAGCGACCGCGCACCATCCCTGCCCCACGCGACGAAGAAACAGCGAGCTGACAGCTACGCTGCGACGATGCGCCAGATTCAGTCCGAAATGAACCGTTCCTCACGTACTTTTAGTAAAGTCATCCACAATCCAACGGTCGAGAAATTAAGTGACGCCATCGGCTCCAGTGCTGCCCGGCCAAACGCTGTGCTTGCTGGCAGTATGGCAGCGACTTTCCTGACGCTCACCGTATTCTTGATAGCAAAACAATATGGCTATAGGTTATCTGGTTTCGAAACCATCGCGACGTTCCTGCTTGGATGGGCACTCGGTCTTATTTATGACTATGCTCGATTGATGCTACCAACAAAGCGTTAGCAGCAGCGTAAGTTTATGAAACCGGCTAGGAAGCGGCCGGTTTTTTTGGTTCGTCGGATGCAGTTGTATCCTGGTCGCTCTTGTGGTGAAGATTGCCTCGTAGATCGATGAATATTTCGTCATCCATCGCGTCAGTTTCCTGCTCACGCACGACAAGTTCTTCTTTGGGCTTCTCTGGTTCTTGTTCCGTGGCAAGCGCTGGTGCAGAGATAGTTGCCTTTAGTTTTTCTGGAGCGGGCTTTGAAACCGCCTCAGGCTTAGTAGGTTTTGGCGGTAATGATACCTGTATTGGTTCCGACGTCGGCGCTTCTGACTTTGGCTCTGGCTCAGCTGGCTTAGGCGCTGGTGCTGGTTTTGAGGTTGGTGACTTTGTTGCTTGTATCTGTTTACGCTTGGCGAGCCATTCATCGAGGAACGATGAACCAGAACCACTACCTTGTTGCTGACCACCGCTCTTCATACGCTCTTCGAATGCCTTCTTCTTTGCTTCCTTGGCCGCATCTCCGGCCCTCAGGCGCGCGAATATTTCACGCTCGACATCTGAACGCGGCTTGCCGTATTTTGCCGCTGAGAGCTTCTTGAGTGCTCCTGCAAGCTGAGGGTTCGGATGACCCAGAATCGGTGGGAAGATCATGCTGAACGGCGCTGATGGGACACCACTGATCTGCATGACCGCAACACCTTCGTAGTTTGGTAGCTTCGTGAGATCTTCAGCGTCAAATACCGGCACGAACTTTTTTGCCATCAACTCTGCATCCGTCGTACCGATACGACCCGAAATCACCGTACCAACGTTACCGATGATGGCTTCACGTATTTTGTCGGTCAACTGGGAAACGAACTGGTTCGCAAGGATGAGGTTGAGACGATACTTACGAGCCTCGGACAAGATACTCTCGAAACTATCGGTTGCAAAGTTCTGGAACTCGTCGACGTAGAGCGCGAAATCTTCTCGCTGCTCCTCTGGGATGTCAGCCCGCCCCATTGCGGCTGCTTGGAACTTCATGACAAAAATCATACCGAGCAGCTGCGAGTTGAGTTCACCGGTGCGGCCTTTACTAAGGTTCACGAGCAAGATCTTTTTGTTATCCATGATGTCACGCAGGTCAAAGCCGCTCTTGGTCTGACCGATGATGTTCCGCATCATCTCATTACTCAGGAAGGCGCCGAACTTGCTCACGAACCAGCCGAGCACCTCCGATTTATGATAATCACTAGTTTGTGCCATCTCTTTGTTCCAGAAGTCGAGTACGGTCTGGTCGGTGACATGCTTTATCTTCTCCTTCGCAAACGCATCGTCGTTAAATACCTGCGGGATGTCGATGAAACTGCTCCCAGCTGGGTCGCTCATGATGGTCAGTGCGGCATTTCGGAACCAGTGTTCGTAGCGAGGACCTATAATGCCTGTGTGACCGGGGTCATACAGGCGATACAACATCGCGATTGCCTCCTGCACGAGGAAGTCACGTTGATCAGGCGTCTCGAACTCGAACAGATTAAGACCAAGCGGGTTATCCATGTCGCCAGGGTTAAAGTAGATGACATCCTCAACCCGCTCCTTAGGCACCATGCCGAGCAGTGCCTCGGCAGAGTCACCATGTGGATCGATGAATGCAAAGCCTTTCCCGTCGAGCATATCCTGCAATGCTAGGTTCTCAAGCAGTTTCGACTTACCGGTACCAGTCTGACCAATGATGTAAGTATGACGGCGACGATCGTTAGTACTAAGACGGATTTCTTTCTTGACACCCCTGTAAACGTTGTAACCCATCAGGAAGCCTTCTGTGAGTAACTGGTGCGGACCATCAACTTGCTTGCTTGCTTGACGTTGTAATTGTGACGTCGGAATATTCCGCTGGTCTGGAAGGTGAAATATGGTTGCGAGCTCAACGCTGTTGAGGATATTCTGCTTGATGTCCTGAGGGAAAAATCGGAAGATGAACGACGTCACGAATGACTCGATATCCTTAGCAAGTGAGAACTTAAATCCATTTTTACCAGGGCTATCGAACAATGCAAAAGCTGCTACGACGTTCTTGAGCAGCACCTGTGAACGGGCAGACGTATTACTGCTGGCCACTACTCTGATAAGTACTTCGTACCCTGGATGACGTGTCTTGTCCTCGAGAGCGTCCACTGTGGCTTGCTCTAAACTACTTAGCTGCTTGTCCTCTGGCTTTACTTCCTTTTGTTCTGGCGCCTTCCAGAGAGCCTCCAGGAGGTCTTTTGGCGCGAGTGCGCCGCCAACACCGGTCTTGACGCCCTTGTCTTTGCGGATCTTCGCAGCAGCGCCCATAACGTTCTTTGTCCAGCCCTCTGGAGCGGGCCGGAGTAGCATCTGGATACCGACACCGTCTTCGCGCCCTGCGACCGCAAGCGCGTTAAGGATAGCACGCATCGCATCACGTTTACTCTCCTGGAAGGTCGCAATCGGATAGGCATACTTGGTCTTGAGGGTCAGCTCACCACCAATAGTTGCGCTGATCTTACCGACCTTACTAAAGATGTTGTGTTCTTCAACCTCCTCCAGCCGTGCTGCTGGGTACGCTGCCGCGACCGCTTGCCTCACGACATCGAGAAGTGCCATCGGTACAACAACGTAGTAATGGATCAGCCCTTTACTACCGATGATTTCGAAGGCTAAGTGCCGCTGTCCATACAGCTTGCTCTTGAACCCTTTCGTAACCGTGCTGGCAATGATGTTGTACATCACCTGTGCCTGGGATATTGTCTCCTCGGTAATATCACGTTCATCACGTCCGCCTGCTTCGATATCATCGCTCGCCGGTGGTATATGAATAAGAAGCGGTACCATCTTGAGGCCGCGCTCGTAGTTCTTTGCCTCACGAAGAACTCGTTGGTATTGCCAGTAAAAGAAGCCGACGATGCCACCGGCCGCTACCAGGACGACAAGTATGACGATGACGACGTTGAGCACGGTGCCCCCTTATGCCCCATCCGTCGGCAAATTAACCGTCTTGCCGTAACGTTTCTTGAGGTAATCTGCTTGCAATTTACTGACTTCTTGTCCTTGGAGGTATGGATCGTGCTTTGTTTCGGCAACAACTTTCTTAGCTTTTTCAACCCATTCCTTCTCGATTAGATCATCGTCACCTGCCGAAGCTGGATTGGTGTCATCAACGACTGGCAGGGTACTCTTTGGCGTCGGCGTTATCGTCGGAAGCGGTGGTAGTGCCGGCGCTACTGGTTGAGCCGCGACTGGATCACCGCTCGGTCCACCGACGTGAGTTTCTTTGGTCTCCTGTTTTTCCGGTTGCTGGGGTGCTTTTTCTTGCTGGTTCGCACCAGAAAAAACCTCACCCCCCGGGAAGTGAGCCGGACCGTTCTCTGGTGAATGAGATGGTGACGGTAACTGAGGCTCCATATGAGGTAAGTATAGCACAAGGATTCTCGCGTCAGCGAGGTGCGAATCGACTATTTTTCACGCTTAGTGATGTAGAAAATCGCGAGCGCTAAAAAGATAACGACCAGAAGAATGTCGGTCCACCGAAGCTGTCTCACAGAACTTAGAGCGAGCAGCAGAACCGGGCCGAACGCCAAAGCGCTCGCGATATAGTAGGCTTTGCGTACCCCAACTCTGTATGACCGAGCAGTCACCCTCCTCCCGCGGCGCACGATAATATCACTCACGACCCGAACTCCCCAGTGAAACACTGTAAACAGCAGACTTGCAACGATAGCGTAAACAAGTACAAATACCAGCAATATACCCCCCGGACCAGCCGACACTGGATCGATCTGATTCATAACGAACAAGAGGATTAAAAGGAGCCAAAACCACGCGGTGTACACCAAGGCTTTTAGCGACTTATTCATACTCTTATCCTACCCCACTCTACGAACTGTAAAAGAAGAAAAAATGCCTGAGCGACAAACCTATATGTCTGAGAATGCGACATCCGCCACTGGTTTAATTAGGGCGCGTGCGTTCCAGACGGTCTGTCGCTCGAGGCGACTGACCGCTCTTTGACTTCCGTAAGGAGGTCTCCGAGCTTATATCTCTACGGAGCTTCTTGCTTAAGGTAACCCAAGCAGATCAACGCTCGACGTATAGTTTGGTGATGTGTTGGTAACGCTTTTGTGTTTTGGACACACTATCGAAGTGTTACCAGGCCATCACCAAACGGTGAGATGAATGAAAGGTGCAAAGCTTCATAAAACTAGTATCGTTTTTGTTTTAAAAAGCTTACTCGTACACTAGCATGCTTATGCTTTGCTGTCAACGCTCGTGGTAAAAATTTATATTGTTATATTTTCAATGATTAGATAATTTTGATAGTTTATATCTGTTAACATATTACTGTAGACTTATAGACAACGTAGCTATTATGACCTATTTAGGCAAATGTTTGTCGTAGCCTGCACCAATAAGTATCTTCAGTGCGGCACCGACATCGCCCGGAACAGCTTGGTGCGATTGGTGGCCGAGCCTTGGGTATTCGATGACACGCCATAGGTCGCCAACCATGATATCGATCACTGTATCAGCTGGTTGTTCATGGCTAAATAGTCGTTGAACGACGTTGCTTGGGACGTGACATGAAGCGTCACACCTTGATCCGGCCACTGCTTCTCGAACGTCGCTTTTGCCCGCCTCTCCATGTAGGGCTTGGTTACCAGTAGCAGACTTCTCGGTCGGATACCCTTTGACTCGAGTAGTTTATAGGAAAATGCTGCGTTCTCACCGGTGTTACGAGCTTCTTTCTCCAGTAGTAGCTCGCCTTGGTAGCCATTTTGGCGCATAACGCTGGCAAAGTGCTCTGCTTCAGCTACCTCGCCCCACATTGCGTGTAGCATATCCTGGGTGTGAGCAACTCCACCCGTAATCAGCACATGCTCATATGTATGTTTGGTTAAAAGTTCCGTGGCAAGTAGCGCAACCCGATCGTCACGGCTCCCAAGCACGATCATGCACTCTGCAGACTCAGGCTTATCATGCAGCTGCATGTAATCCCAAATAGTATTCACTGCATTTTGCAGATTCTTTTACATATTGCAGTCATTATAAAACCCCATAGCGCCCGAAAATAACAACGAACACTATATATGCCATAAATACGGGAAGTTTTCCACAGTTTTGTAAAGGTCAAAATTACTGTTGACATGAGCGTTTTGGCGCATTATATTAGAGGTAGTTCCTGAATACAAAACTTACTCAGGAACCCAAAACCAAAAGACCAAAAGAAAACAAACTCTAAAACAGCCGTTACTCGCAGACGGCTGTTTTTTTAGTGTTAACTTCCCTATTTCATCCACGAATGGACGCCTGAGCGGTAGTCCCAAACTCCGGCACCCGGTGCTTTATACGACCAGTAGCACTGCGCCCAAACCTCAGCCGAAAAGGTATCGTGCTGAGCCTGAAAATACTCATCAGCTCGACCTTCACGGTCAGCTGCTTCGGGCAGACCCGCGCTCCACTCGCCCACGATGACCGGCATGTAAGAGCCTATTTCGGTGAGTAGCTGGGACCAGTCATGACGGACAACACGTAGGTGTTGGTCGACTGACATGCTTTGTTCCTGTTTGCCAAACACTTGGTATAGGTGAATATCCATGACGATATGCTGTGCGTACGACCGTTGTGAGAGCACTCGTGCCATTTTGAGAGGCTTGAACGCATCACTGACAATAATTTTTACGTTCGATGCCAGATTCGGCTTTATAAGGGGTATTGCTCGGTCATAATAGCGAAGGAGTCGCCACAAAAACCAGCGAACCTTCGGCTCGTTGATAATCTCAATGCCGAGTAACGCCGGGTGACGGCCATACATTTTTGCCATATACTCCAGTGTTTGCAGTGCATCGCCACGATTCCCGCGCCGGTAAAACTTTATCTTGCCCACCTGTCCGCTATGGTCCTGCCCGTTCTGCGAACCTTGCAACCCATGGAAGTCGAGAATAACCTGTAGGTCATGTTCTTTGGCCCAATCGAAAGCCTGGCGTAGATATATCTCGCCGTCAATAAAATCATCTGTCTCGGCGAATAGCCAGTAGCCGACTGGCAACCGCACGAAATCAAAGCCAGCCTCGGCGATCCATTTGAAGTCCTTCTTGGTAATAAAGGTACCGCGATGAGCCGTGAGACGCCTCCTAGCCTCTTCGACCCCCAGCTCTCGAACCAGAGCCGCCTCCCCGCTCGCAACGACACCCTCAAACAACGACGGCGTCATCCAGCGTTCCGCTACCAGCCACCCGCCAAGGTTCAGCCCTCTCAGTGCTTTCGTCATATCACCAGTATAACGACCTATGTAAAAGCCCGTCACGAGGACGGGCGCTTACATTGGTGGAGCTGCGGGGTACTGCCCCCCGGTCCGATCGGTAACGGATCATTCTTCTACAAGCATAGTCAGTTTTTAGTGCGGCCCTACATAGAGAACTGACAAAAAAGTAAGGACGGTCTATGAATAAGTGTCACGTATTCGCTTCACAGCTACGGAGACGTCAAGTCATATGGTATGACACGCCTGGCCGCTATATGACGTCACGGTAGGCGCGGCCGCGAGCACTTAGGCTACGGCTGGCGCAAAGGCGTAGCTAGGAACGCTGAAAGCGTTCTTTACTTTCGCCCATGCTGATGCAAATGTGTTTGCAGTTAAATAACTGATTGCGTCAGTAAATCGACTTGCAAAATGATCTGTTAAGGTCCAATCGTCGAAAGCTGTGTCAGCCCCTCGTCAGAGTGATGCCTTGGACTCGCTCTGACGAGCAAGCTCGCAGAGCATCGTTTTATAGCACTCCCTCTTCCTCTCGGCTAAACATCGTTAAACGATCTTTAGCCGTAGAACTGCAGGGTCGCAGATGGTCGAACCGACTCGCAGGTGCCTATTCCTACGGTTCGACACCCTTATTTTACCAAAAGCGTTGTCAGAAATAAAGACCCATGTATACTCTAAAACAGTTATGGCTACTGCGAGGGTTATATCTGCCACGGCCTATGGCTTCGAAGGACGCCTGATTGATATCGAGTGCGATACGTCCAGGGGCCTGCCTACACTGTCGATCGTCGGTCTCGGCAACAAAGCCATCGATGAGTCTAAGGAACGAGTACGGAGCGCTATCAAAAACTCCATGCTCGACTTTCCGAATCAGAAAGTAACCATAAACCTTGCGCCGGCCGATCTACCTAAAGATGGCTCGCACTTTGACCTACCGATAGCACTTGCTATCCTCATCGTCGCGGGACAGCTCCGTCAGGAGAGTGTCAAAGGCATACTCTGTGCTGGTGAGCTAGCGCTCAGCGGTGAGCTACGTCCGATCAAAGGGGTTATCAATATTGTTGAGACGGCTCGAGAACATGGTTTCACTACGGTGATCATCCCAAAGGCTAACCAACACCAAGCCGCTCTCGTCGACGGCGTAACCGTTATTGGTGCAGATACACTTGCAAACCTATTCCTTCATCTCATTGGGGAGAAAAACCTACCTCCTTTCGATGCGAAAAAATCAACAATATCACCATCCTACCCTGTTGATATCGCTGACATTAAAGGCCAGGAGCAGGCTAAGCGGGCACTTCTGATCGCTGCGGCTGGTGGCCACAATCTACTCCTGGATGGACCGCCTGGGGCTGGAAAAACGATGCTGGCTCGTGCACTGATGTCGATATTGCCACAGCCAACCTACGCTGAACAGATTGCAATCACCAAGTTGCACAGCTTGGTTGGTGAGGATGTCGACGGTATTGTTACCTCTCGCCCCTTCCGATCACCACATCACACCACGAGCAGTATTGCCCTGATCGGTGGCGGTACACGCCCACTTCCAGGTGAAGTCAGCCTAGCCCATCATGGAGTTCTGTTTCTCGACGAGCTGCCTGAGTACCCACGGTCGGTTCTCGAAGCACTCCGCCAACCGCTCGAGGACCGCAAGGTTCATGTATCGCGCGCCGCCAGCCGCATCACCTACCCGGCTAGTTTTATGCTGGTCGCTACCAAAAACCCCTGTCCTTGCGGTTACTACGGGGACCCCGATCATGAGTGTAGCTGCGCTATCCCTCAGATATTGAACTACCAAAAGCGCGTCTCGGGACCGCTGATGGACCGTATCGATATGGTGCTGAGCGTGGCTCGCGTTCCTGAAAAAGATTTGCTCGCCACCCACGATGGCCCCGGCGAGAGCCCTGCTGTACGCGCCCGGGTCGAGAAAGCTCGTCAGCGACAAGCCGACCGTCACGGCAAGCGTCGCTCGAACGCCGAACTGCCGAGCAAAAATATCGCCGACCTCACCAACCTCTCGCAAGAGGCAACCGTGCTGCTCAACCAGGCCACTGACCGCTTGAAATTATCCGCCCGCAGCTACTTCAAACTCATCAAAGTCGCCCGTACTATCGCCGATCTCGAAGACAGTGATACGATAACCCCGACACATATGGCAGAGGCTCTTCAGTACCGCAAGCGCGACAATATCAACTAGCCTTGCCTCTTTCTCTGTTATTTGCTAAAATGGCCCCTGGTATTAACACAAACTGTAAGACGAGGAGTCCTTCGGTATTAACAAGTCAGTTCGAATAAACGAAGCTATCCGTGCTTCGGAACTGCGAGTTATCGGCGAAAGCGGTGAGCAGTTAGGTATCATGTCGCGTACTGATGCTATAGCAGCGGCCGAAAAAGCCGGACTCGATTTGGTTGAGATATCTCCTGCCGCATCTCCGCCTGTCGCGAAAATCATTGACTGGGGCAAGTACCAGTACCAGAAGATGAAGGAGCAGCAGCGGAACCGAAAGAATGCGAAGCAAAGCGAGCTCAAGCAAATGCGCCTTGGTCTCAAGATTGGCCAGCACGACCTCGACATCAAACTCAAAAAGATCCGTTCTTTTTTGAGTGATGGCGACAAGGTACGAATCCAAATATTCTTCCGAGGACGTGAAATGGCCCACCAGGAGCTGGGATACGAACTGATGAACCGCATTATAGCGGCGCTCGAAGAAGACGCTATCGTCGAACAGAAGCCTCAGATGGCTGGTCGCAATCTGAGCATCACGGTAAGGAGTAAGTAATGCCTAAACTAAAGACCCACAAGGGGACGGCCAAGCGTGTCAAGTTGACCGCCAGTGGCAAAGTCACCCGTCGTCGCGCATCTGGTGGTCACCTGCTCGCGAAAAAGAGCAACCGTCGCAAGCGCGTTATCGGTTCCAGTGCCGAGATCACTGGCAAGATTTCTAAAAACGTTAAGCGAGCTCTAGGAGTCTAAGCATGCGAGTCAAACGAGGAACTACCCAGCGCGCCAAACACAAGAAGGTACTAAAGCAAGCCAAGGGTATGCAGCACAACCGCACGCGTAGCTACCGCCTTGCTAAGCAAGCGGTCATCCGTGCCCTGCAGTACGCCTACCGCGATCGCCGCAACAAAAAGCGCGACCTGCGTTCTCTGTGGATTACCCGCATCAACGCCGCGGCTCGTGAAAACGGCACGACCTACGGTAAACTGATGCACGGCCTCAAGCAGGCTGGTATCGAGCTGGACCGCAAGACGCTCGCCGACATGGCAGTCCGTGAGCCAGCAGCCTTCGCTGCTATCGTCAAAGCAGCCAAGTAAACCTATGACAATCTAAAAAACTCCCGATATGGGAGTTTTTTAGTGGCCAGATGACATATAAGCCGGGTTCTGTCGTGGACGATCATCTATCTAGACTGATGATTGCTCATCAGTTCAAGCGGGGTATAGCGATTTGCTGACGAACAGTCACCACACTAGGTGGCAGTAGCAAATCTCCTTGCAGCCGACAGGGTTTACCTCCTCCGCATGTCACCATACGTCGCTGTGAGCTCTTACCTCACTCTTTTCGCCCTTACCGTGCATCCTTTAGGGATACGTTGGCGGTATCGTTTCTGTGGCACTTTCCCTAGGGTCACCCCCGGTTGCCGTTAGCAACTGTCGTTGTTCTGTGCTGCCCGGACTTTCCTCGTGCCGTGAAGCACGCGATCGTCTAATCATCTGGCCGAGAACTATTATACCTTATGCTTGGTGCTGATCGAGAATCTTGTTGACGACACCGTCAGCTAACTTGTTGTATTCACGGCGTACATGCGAGAACGTAACTCGCTCAAACTGCTGAGTGAGTTCCTTGATTCGGTTATTGATGATCGCAAGATCCGGGTGTTTTATCTTGTAGATACCGTTCATCTGGTTCGCAACGAGTTGTGAGTCCATACGAAAGTCTACCACTCGTACTCCGAGCTCTTGTGCTCGTTCAAGTCCGAGATAAACTGCCTGATATTCAGCCACATTGTTGGTCGTAACACCTAGGTAGGCACCGCCTTCCATTACAACTTCGCCGGTTTCGTTCATAATGACGAAACCGCTTGCTGATGGACCAGGGTTGCCTCGGGAACCACCATCCGAGTAGATGATCGCTGATGAAATAGTAGAATTTTTGACATCGCTCGTCATATCTACCTCTTGGGGAGTACTTGTTGCGTACGGTATCTCCTGTAAGCCAAGTATCTGCAGAGTCGATTGTGTGAGTTCATTCCGCTGTGCATCTGACAACTTTTTCCAAACGTATTTGTCATACTCATTGCTCAGCGCAACCGTTTTGTCGGTCGGCTTGAGCGTCGCTTCGTACACGACGAAGACGTATTGCAGCTCACGATCATCTGGGTCGACAAACGACAAGACATCGGACAGTTGAACCGTTTCTGCAGACACACCAGCATGGATTCTGAGCGCATGTCGTATGGCGTCCTCGGGCTGTTGGTTCATGTGCACCCTACCCCCCGGGAGTTCGAACATACCTCGGATACTTGGTCGGCCGCCCTTACGGCGCAAAAGCAGGACCTTGCCGTCCTGCTTGATGATTGCTCTGGTGGAAACTTTTTGTTTCATAGGTTTACTCCTTAATTATAGCATAAGAACGATATAATTACAATATTCGCGTTCATTTTCACGATTCCACCTGTCATACTGTCACTATGACACATCCTGAAAAACCTTCGCAACATGAGCTTACTGTGACAGAGATCGGTATTATTCGTGAGAGTGGTACCGGAGACCGGTTCATGATCGGCCGAGGACTGAATCCGGCGCTTATCGATCAGTTAATCAAGAAATCAAAGCAGTCTCATATCAGGCGGTATTGCCACAGAGACGCCGAAGAGCGATTCGCTAGTCCTGAAAGTTTTGAGGCATGGAGAACGAGCAAAGGTGGACGAAACCCGTATCCGCTTACTGATGGGTCAGGTGATCTCGCAGGGCTGATCTGGTACGGACCTCAGCCATTCACAGGTACTGATATCCTCAACCCCGCTACAGACCCAAACCACACATTTGCAATTCGTATGTATGAAGGCACCGAAGGACGTGGGCTTGCCCGTCCATTCATGATTGAAACAATGCACGACTATGTTGAGGGGCTTATTAGATCAGGCGAAATCGCTACATTCAATGGGATCCACTTAGAAACAGATGCTGATAATCCCCGTTCAATCCCTCTCTATAAAAAAGTCGGTTTCGAGGAAGTATCAAGAGACGAAGAAGGACGTGTCACGATGGTGATCACGCCCGAACGTATCTTTGGGTAATTACGTATACTCTCTTGGTCAGGGTGACTGGACTTGAACCAGCGACCTCACGGCCCCCAGCCGTACGCGCTACCAACTGCGCCACACCCTGGAAATGGAAAACCTCCGAGACACCGAGGGAGATGAGTTCCCCGCGTACGCGCAAGGTGGGTGCTCGCAACTGCCGTCCACGGACGTCGGTCATATAAAGCTCCCTGTCATCTACATGTTAGGAAAACATTACCCCCGGTGCTGTCTCGAAGGCTACTTATAGTATAGCTCAGCTGACACCAAAAATGACCGAGAAAACTGCCAAAATAACGTCGCGTGCACCAATGATAAACTGCCCAATCTGTTGGCTGAAAAGCAGAACCAGCGCAAAGACGAGGATGATGCCGTTACGCTCGATAACCTCCATGACGCTTCGGAAGCCATCTGGTGCGACTGCGTACAGGAGTCGTGAGCCATCGAGTGGTGGGATAGGTAGCATGTTAAAGATAAAGAAACCGAGATTCACGAAGACGACCGTCGTAAACGCCAGGTCAGCGAAGCTGTACGCCAGGAAGTCACCAGCGTTGATACCAAGGATGGCTGCGATTCCGAAGGCAAAGAATGCGATCACCAGGTTCGTCAGCGGACCAGCCAATCCGACAAGCGCAGCCCCAAGCTCTCCGTAGCGTACTCGCATCGGGTTAAACGGCACTGGTTTAGCACCACCAAAGATGGGGAGTCCGAGAACTGCGAGCATTACTGGTAGCAGTAACGTCAGGAAGGGATCGATATGTGCGATCGGATTTAGTGTCAGCCTGCCGTGAATTTTGGCCGTGTCGTCCCCTAGCCAATGGCCAGTATAGGCGTGCATCGCTTCGTGCAGCGTCATGCTCGCCAGCACAGTAGCGATCACTAAAGCGATATAAGCAACATCAAACGTCATCGCTTATTAGTATAGCGTAGATTTTCTTCCACCTACCTCTTGACGTGAACGCGAAAAAACAGTAGTATAGAACGGTTGTAAAGGAACAAATCTAATGGCAGCACAATGTGAACTCACCGGTAAAGGCAAGATGCACGGCAACAACGTGAGCTTTTCGCTGCGCCGCACCAAGCGCGTCTTCAAGCCTAACCTGCAGAAAAAGACGTTTGTCGTCGACGGCCAGAAGGTCACTATGACCCTCTCTACCCAAGCGATTCGCACTCTCAAGAAAAAGGGTGTTCTCTAGATAACCGGACTGTACTAAAAAACCTCCCGCTCGGGAGGTTTTTTAGTATCGGTTTACGTAGGTAACCTAGGCAGTGCGTTCAAACTCAACGAGCGTCAGGATCTCTGGCAGTGCACCCTTCACTTTCCACCTAGGAGTCTTTTCGTGTTGAGGGGCACCTAGTTCTTTTACGAACGGCTCAAGCTCCATCTGTGGGACTTCGTATTTGACGGCCTTGTCAGCGTAATGTGTCGGAATGACAACCTTCGGGTCAATCTGGCGCACGACAGCAACAGCCTGGTGAGCATCTAGTGTGTAACCACTCCCGCCAACTGGTACGATCGCAACATCGACAACCCCAAGTGCCTCGAGCTGCTCCTCGGTGAGTGGAGCGGCTACGTGACCAACGACCGCAAACGTCACATCGCCAACCGTCATGCGATAGATAGTCGATTGCTGACTCTTGTCGTGGTCAATCATTCGCTCAGCACTCACGCCTGTGATTGAAACATCACGGACTTCGTACTCACCCGGCCGATCGATAACGACAGCGTCGTCACCAGCGAACAAAAAGTCAGCTTGGGTAGCGAGGACAACAGAGTTCTTAGCTGCCTGGTCCTTGAGACCGACATTGGATAGCTTCGGATCAATAGTGACGGTTGTCTTTTTAGTGCTGATAGTGAGGCAGTTGGCGCCTTTGTATTCAATATCCATATCTCTCTCCTATTTCCTATGAGTCGGTCAACACACCTTCGGAGTCGGTGATGACAGTATGTTTAGTTGCAAGCAGCGTCGTCACGAAGCGATCTTTGATGCTGAGACGGTAGTAGAAGTCCTCGTAGTCCATGACTGAGTAGTTGAGCGCCTTGTTCTCTTCCTCTTCGAGCTCCTTGATGAACTTCTTGAGCTGCGTCTTGTTAACCGTACCGGCGATGAGTAGGTCGACATCACTAGTACTGCCGTGCACCAGCTTACCACCGAAAATCACGACACGGATATCGCCAAGTGGCTTGAGGCGCTTTGTCCAGTCGTTCGCATCTGCGACGCCGACGGCATCTGAGACACCGCTATCGGCAAAGATCTGGTGAAGCGGGCCGAAGTGAGGGTACTCTTGGTTGATTTCGTAATAGAGGCGATTGTTGCTGTTTTCACTCTTGATAATACCGATACTGAGCATATTAGCGAGCTCACGGCGGACTGAGTTAATCTGTTCGTCAATCTTTCTTGTGATTTCGCGCACATAAAATGCTCGACCAGGATTATTCAGGAACAGATGTAACAGCTTCACTCGTGTCTTTGAACCAAATAGTGCGTCAATCATGGCGGAATCCCTCACTCATATCGAGTACTATACTAGCACACTTACGCTAGTACCGTCTCTATATAGGGCCCAGCCTCATCCAGCGATAGCCATTGAACATACTCGTGACGTTTCAGCCAGGTCACTTGGCGCTTGGCAAGACCCATATCTTTTGCAACAAAGAGATCGATTGCCTGATGCTCAGTCAGCTCCCCGTCAATCACCCGTCGCACGATCGGGTAAATGTTACTCTTCATCGCTTCACTATCCCAACCATACCGATCTGCGAGACGCATCGTCTCGTCGACGACTCCTGTTCTGAACATCACCTCAGCCCTTGCCCGTATACGCTTACTCAGGATACTTCTATCCGTTGCAATTGAAACAACTACGGTATCATCCGCAGGTTTATCTCGAGAAGTGCCCCGTTGACCTGCACGCTTGAGAGTACTTATAAGGTGTCGTTTGTTCTGTGGATTCTCGGGCAAATCAATGTGTTGCATTTTTATCAACTCTTGTAATTCATCTATATCCTTCTCGTCATACCTCACATCATCCATCTGCTCTGGCCATTCAAAATCAAGTGTCACCGCATCGATATAGAGCCCGGTACCTCCAACTAAGAATGGTACCTTGCCGCGACTTCGAATCTCGGTAATAGCCGTATTTGCATCACGCTGGAAATCACGTGCAGTGTAACGCTCGCCAGGTTCCACGATTCCGAGTAGATGATGTGGAACCCTGGCCTGCTCGTCAACCGTTGGCTTGGCAGTACCGATATCCATGCCTCGATAGATAGTCCGCGAATCGGCACAGATAATTTCGCCGCCGTACTTCTCGGCCAGATTAAGCGCTAGACCAGTCTTGCCACTCGCTGTCGGCCCGGTGATAACGATCAAGGGCGCCATCGACGCTCCTCAAAATCAACCACCCGAAAATCAACCACTGTGAAGCCCTCGGCTTCGAGAGCCGCTTGATGGCCTGCCTTTCCACCATAATAGCCACTGGCGCACTCACCAAGTCGGTTCACGACCCGATGCCACGGCAGTTCGGTTGGACCGAAGTGCGCAAGTCCGCCGACCTGTCGTGCCGCATACGGATGTCCAGCAATCGCTGCAATATCGCCATAGGTCATCAGTCGACCCTCTGGTATAGAAGCGACTAGCTCATAAACGGTGTCTCGAAAACTAAGCTCACTCATGGGTTTAAATAGACGATTTGCTAGCGCGAGCTTTTGCCTCGTGGGCAATGCTCGTAAAGAACTGTTCAACCTCGTAGGCCTTATCTTCACGACCCTCGACCGCTAGATCACCGCGAACTCGAGGCGTTACCTTGCCCTGTTCGACTTCCTTGTCACCAACGACCAGTGAGTATGGAACCTTGAGCGTCGCGGCGGCGCGAATTTTCTTGCCAACCGAGTCGTTGCTGTCGTCAACCGTCATACGGATACCCTTATCAGAGGCGATGTACTTAAGTTGTTGCACGAATGACACCACTTTTTCATCATCGTTGACCTGGATAACGCGGAGTTGTTCGGGCGCAAGCCACAGCGGAAAACGGCCAGCAGTGTGTTCGATATAGACACTGAGGAACCGCTCAATTGAGCCAAGGAGGGCGCAGTGGATCATGACTGGACGCTGTTTTGCACCTTCGGCGTTCGTGTACTCAAGCTTGAAGCGTTCCGGCTGTACGAAGTCTAGCTGTACGGTTGCAACCTGATGCTCACGGCCGATGGCATCTGTCGCCATGAAGTCGACCTTCGGACCATAAAAGGCTGCTTCACCAGTCTCTTCGTAGAACTCGAGCCCACCCCTTTCAATGGCCTGCTTGAGTTGGGCTTGTGCGCTCTCCCAAAGTCCGGGGTCGCCGAGATAGGCATCACTGTCATCACGATAACTAAGACGGACATGCAGCTCCATATCAACCGCACTATAGAGCTCATGGGCAGCGGTGAGCAGTTGGTCAACTTGCTCTTCGATCTGATCGGGACGCACGAACGCATGACTGTCATCTTGCGTGATCGATCGAACTCGGCTGAGTCCACCAAGCTCACCACTCTTTTCATCACGGTAAACGGTTGTGGTCTCGAGGTAGCGGATTGGTAGATCACGGTAACTTCGAGCCTGACTTGCATAGAGCTGCGTGTGGTGCGGACAATTCATCGGTTTCATCACAAAGTTATCGCTTGTCTCTTGGGACGTTACGAGAAAGAGTTCGTCACCGAATTTTGACCAGTGCCCAGAAGTCTCATATAACTCCTTCTTGGTGATGTGCGGCACCCAGACTTTCTGAAAGCCACGACTCTCGCGCACTTCGTTTGAGAGCCGGCTAATCTCTTCTCGGAGCACGGTTCCGCGAGGTGTAAACAGCGGCAAACCAGCGCCAACAAGTGGAGATGTCACGAATAGGTCGAGTTCTTGACCGAGCTTGCGGTGATCACGTTTTTTAGCTTCTTCGAGCATTTCAAGATGCGTATCGAGCTCCTCTTTGGTCGCAAATGCCACCCCATAGAGACGCTGCATCTGAGCGTTCTTCTCATTGCCCCGCCAATAAGCCCCGGCTACACGCATCAGTTTGAACGCACCGACTTTGCTCGTATCTTCGACGTGCGGACCGCGGCAGAGATCGGTGAAGTCACCGTCCGTGTAAAATGATACATTTTCAACAACGCCTTCACCTGACGCTTCTACCCCGAGAGTCTCGGCATCTAAGTCGCTCGCGACCGTCGTACCAGCACGCTTCAAATCGTTCAGAAGCTCAACCTTGTACGGTTGATTCGCTTGCTCGGCCCATGTCAGCGCCTCATCGATGCTTTTTTCGCTACGTTCAAACCGGTAACCCGCTTTGATGATGGCTTGCATTTCTTTTTCGATACGCTCGAAATCACTCTCAGATATCTTCGTCTCTCCGAGGTCTATATCATAATAAAACCCGTTTTCCACCACCGGACCGACACCGAACTTTGCCTCTGGCCACAGGTGCTGCACCGCCTGCGCCGTGATATGCGCCAGGCTATGTCGCATAGCGTAAAGTTGGTCGTCACTCATACTCATCTCCTTGGCGCTTTCGCCTCTTAGAAAAATAAAAAACACGCTACTTGAGAAGTTTTCTCTTAGCGTGCCTCGGTCCGGTTGCCCGGAGGTTCCACCTTGGCTTTACTCTTGTCGCATTCATATGACGCCTGTCTGCGACCGCTCCCGGCGAAGCTCGACGGCTGGTTAGACCGTGTCACCACTTGGTATCAATAATACCACAGTTGCTTCCCGCCCCTGTTTTTGGTATGCTTTTATCTGTCCTTTACGAGCGATTAGCTCATTTGGGGAGCCTTCAGCGAAATATCAGCGCCAGCGCTCTAGCCAAATGACAGCTCAGTACGTCACGCACCTTTATGGCCTTGCGCCCCCCTCAATCAGGGCGATTAGCTCATTTGGCTAGAGCGCCACATTGACGTTGTGGAGGTGAGAGGTTCGAATCCTCTATCGCCCACCAATCAAAGAACCGGTCCTAATATGACCGGCTTTTTGTTTGTATGAGCTACTCTGTTCTGAGCGCCTCGATCGGATCGAGCTTGGCCGCCTTGCGGGCTGGGAACCAACCTGCAATGATAGCAACCAGTATAAGGCTGAGTATCAAGATGGCGATCTGGCCGAAGTCAAAGATGAGGATCGAGTTACCTTCACCGAGACCGAGCGTTTCAGTCAGCCACGGATTGAGTGCCGTACCGACACCATAGGCTATACCAGCACCGATGACACCACCAAGGAAGCCTATCCAAGCCGCCTCAATCCTAAAGAGCCATGCCACGTCACGACCACGCATACCGAGCGCTTTCATCAGGCCGATCTCGCGGGTGCGTTCGAGAACAGAGATGTACATCGTGTTAATGATACCGAATACGCTTGCTACAACCGTAATCACACCGAACACACCGACGAGTATCTGGAGCACGTCAACGAACTGGGTGATGGTCTTTTGGATGTCTTGGCTCGTTTGGACGTAATAACCGTCTTCTTTGAGCTCAGCCTTGGCATCAAGCGCTTTCTGTTCGTCCTCACCGCCTTTGACTCGAACGTAGACGTAGACGTATTTCCCGTGGTTCTGAGTACCTTCGGTCGTGAAGTCATAGAGCGCACCGGTATCTTCGTTCGAAAGCATGATAGGCAGTCCCGCAAAGCTGAGTGAAGCGGCACCTTGTTTGGTCACCGCAGCAACCTTGTACGTCGTCAGTTGTTCGGTCGGCTCCGGTGTGGCCGACTCTTCACCGGACATCGTACCCATCTGAAGATTCATGAAATACTCCTGGAGCGCCTCCTCAGTAAAAGGTTGCGCAGTCGCGATACTCACCTCTTTGCCGATAGCATCAGCAGCGTTCTTAAAGCCAAGCAACTGCACGTAGCTCATCGGGAGCAACAGCGTACCGTTCTTGATATCACCCCGCTCTGGCAGTTTACCGGCCTCGAGCTCTGGCTTTTGGCCAGGATTGTACGCCTGAAGCGTCAGTGTGTAACGCTTGTCGTTGCCAGGTGTAGTCACGTAGCGCGCCTGGACTTGATAGTTCGGCCTAACCTGTTCGACGAAGTCGTATTTCTTGAGCTCCTCAACATCCTCACTTGTCACCTGCTTTACCTGGAGACTACTGCCATCACCGCCGACCGTCAGACTAGAAACTGACTCATCGTACTCCTTCGGTGAGCTGTTAGGTGCTCCATTGTTCTCTATCTCAGCGTCTCGCCCGACGATTAACTCTGCCGGATCGAAGTTATTGCTGATAAGTCGGTCAGTGTAGTCACGTATACCGTTACCGGCCGCCAAAGTAGCCGTCAATGTAAAGGCACCAACACCGATAGCAAGTGAGGTCAGAACCGTACGAACCTTGGCATTCCCTAGAGAGCGACCGGCACGTTGAATCAAATCGAACGCATTCATGACTTGCCTCCTTTTGCCTTCGGCCGCTTGGGAGTCTCGATACTCTGGATCGCACCATCCTTAATGTTTACCCGAATATCGCAGCGAGAGGCGAGATCTCTGTCATGCGTCACAATAACCAGCGTTACGCCTTGTTGTTTATTGAGGTCAAACAGCAATTCTTCGATGTGCTCGCCAGTGGTAGAGTCGAGATTGCCGGTCGGCTCGTCGGCGAACAGGATGCTTGGTTTCGCAACGATAGCCCGTGCGATAGCCAGGCGCTGCTTTTGACCGCCTGAAAGGTTACGAGCCCGTTCCTGGGCTTTGTCAGTCATCTCGACGCGCTCAAGTGCCTCAAGAATCATCTTTTTGCGCTTGCCACGCGACACTTTGGCGATCTCTAGCGGTAGGGATACGTTATGAAAACTGCTCTCGTTCCCCTGTACAAAGAACGCCTGAAAGATAAAGCCCATCTTTTCAGAGCGAAACCTATCAACCGCTTTGGCCTTTAGTTTCAAGATATCCTGACCGTCGACGACTACTTCACCGCTCTGAGGCCGATCGAGTCCAGACATGACATGCATCAGGGTAGATTTGCCAGAACCAGACTTACCGACGATAGCAACCGAGGCACCGTCAGGTATCTCGAGATCGATATCCTTGAGCGCCTGAAAACGCTGCTTTTTCTTGCCATAGGTCTTGTTGATACCGCGCAGCGTAATCATGCTGGATCCTTCCGCCCTTCTTACCCCTGTTATCTATCTACTAGTGTACCGCAAAACTGCCAGTTTACCGATGTTTTAACGCTTTCCACACGAATTCAGGGACTTTTCCACCGGTAGATACGTCAAAAAATCATGGTGTTTATGCACCTGGTGATATAGGCAGCAAGCATGAGCACTATTGACATTAAAACGCTTATGTGCTAGTATAATAACTATGGATACCACCACATCCACCCAGGCCCGCCGTGGCCACATCAGCTCAGAATTAGAAAAGTTTCAACTCTTCTACGAGATGGTGCCCGTCTCCAAAGACTCAGGTCGTATAAAGCGATCACGCATCTCGGCAAAATAACGCCGTCTACCACAGATATTACCCTCGCCGGTCGCAGATCTATCCCCTCATAGATCTGCGGTTTTTCTTATCCCCACACCCAAACTGTTTATCCACTAGCGTTTTCCCAAGCGTTATGACAATATATAGACATGATTTGCATAAAATGTAGCCACGATACCAGGGTCATGAACTCACGGCCACACAAAAAAACGCCCAGTGTATGGCGTCGACGAGAATGTAAGGCGTGTGGGGCCGTTTTTACGACCTCTGAAGTTGTCGCTGATGACAGTTACGTTTTTTCGGTCAAAGACGCATCTGGGAGGCTCTCGTCCTTTAGTTTGCCACGGTTGATCTTTAGTATCGCTGGCAGTCTGTCGCACCGTGCGAGCGACAGCGTTCCAGACGACAGCTACTGGCTCGCTCAGACCGTTGCCCAAAACATCCAAGCGACGGCGACAGATACGGTAACAACTGTCGCGATCGCCGAGGAAGTCTACGCCACCCTCTCAAACTTTGATGCGACCGCTGGTATCCAGTACGGTGCCCGACATGGATTGGTCCAGAACACGTCTCAGAGAGCCAACCGTGGTCGTCCACGCACGACAAGGCGTGGTATCAGCTAACAGTCTCGCCGTCTTCTTTGACGACAGCTTTTTCGGTTACATCGAACCGATCGAGATATTTACCGATGAGGAGTCGGGTTTGGGCGTATATCGCCGCGGCCGAACCATAGATGACGCTCGTAACCGGCATCAGCACCCACTGGAGTAGCATACCGATGTTACGATGCCGCTTGTAGCGCTCTGGGCGTGGCGGCAACATGCGAAATGACAGGAATATCGTGATAAACAATCCGACCATGGCAAACTGCTGCAGGCTGCTCGCGACCGTTGGTAGCTCGTGTGCGACTAAGCTACGGTTGCTCTCTGGATTGATGAACAACGGCCCCCAGGCGCCAACCAGCAAGATGATGCTAGCACTCGCCCAGTTGACGTGACCTTCGAGGAGTCGAACAAACTTGGTGAGGCCATCCCAAAACGGTACGGTACGCTCGCGTGTGAATACCTTTTCGGCGACATATGGTACATCAGAGGCACCATACGCCCAGCGCCGAAGTTGTATGAACTGAGCTTTGAGCGTCTTGCGATAGCCTTCGGCGAGCACGGCATCCTGATAGATCGGAATATAGATCGGCACCACCGAGTAGTGACCATCATAACGGAAATAGCTGCGCCAGAACTGGTGGCCATCCTCGACGATGGTTCGTGTGCTCCAAAAGTCCATGTCGATCAGCGCGGCCATGCTCTGTGAATGAGCAGCGAAGTTTCGCAGCATATGTGGCCGCAGCGAGTTCACGAGGTTCCAGAACGAGTTACCGGTGGCAAGCACTCGCATCGGTGCCGGCACGTCCCAAATATTGTTGAGAAACAGCGCTAGCGGCTGAAACGCCACGTGTCGCGGCTCGGGGTGAACGATAAATTCGTAAGTCACATAGCTGAAATAGCTGCCATGCGGCCGGTTGTCGCTATCAAGCGTTGTCACGAGCACGTTCTCGGGGTCGATACCGAGCTTTTTAATCTCACCAGCCAAGTACTTACCGGCATAGGTGATGTTGCCGCCCTTGCCGACGACTTCGTTCGGCATGTTTGCCGGGTGTTTGACGATATAGAAACTATGGAAGGCATGTGCGTATTTCTTCTGCAGCGCCTTGACTGCCGCCTCAGTACTTTCAGGTCCACGGCCTTCGTACGCAATAGTCATGATGATACGACTCGCGTCGTAATCACCCTCTAGAACGGCTTTTATAGTCGGTTCCAGTACTTCACGCGCCTCATTGTAAGTAGCAATGATGACCGCATTATAGATATCTGATGGCTTTCTGGCGTGCACCGTCGCATCGAGCTGTTCGAGATTATGCTGATGCACCTCTGAGCGCCATGAGTCTGAGTAGTGCCGAGAGTGCAGCGCAGCTGCAGGATCCTCGAGATCAGCCAGACGACCCTTCCAATCAATCTTTTGAGCACGTTGGAGGGTGTTATAGCCCTGTATCGTGCGGTATGACATACCGATCGCTTTGACGAAGAACACGATGATGAACACGATGATGAACACCGCGCCGTAGATCGGATTGATGAAACTGAGCACGATTGGCAGCAGTATCATCGTATAGCTGAGGATCGCGGGCAGCATCTCGAAAAACCTGTAGAACCGCGTGCGCTTACCGAGAGGAATTTCGAGATCAGTCATGTTAGACGAGGTCCGCCACCTGAAAGATTGCCGCTACCGTGATGACGGTCATAAGTAGTAAGCCGACCGTCAGCCACTGGAACGCAACAGCGAAGTCGTGTCCTTTTTTCTCGAACAGCTTGAGCCCAACGAGCGTGTGCATGACATAGACAAGAAGCCCAAAAAACAGAAATGTCAGCTGATAAAACCACTGTTCACGGTAAAAGTTCGTGATACCAAAACTGGTATAACGCACCGGTACCTGGAGCTCAGAGATGCGAATCTGAGCCGCACCCATGATGAGCAGGACGATGACGAGCAGTGCCCCGAGCGCCAGTGGTATCACATAGCTGCGATCTCGGATGGAACTTTGAAAGGTTTTCTTCATAACTCTATGCATTAGTATAGCGCGAATGCGCCCCATATTCTCTGCGATTCCCGAGTGAAAACCCTGTTTTCAGTCGAAAGGAGGTATAACGGAGGTGTCGCCAATCATTTTGCTACTTGATCGCAAAATGATTGGCGACGCCGAAGTGAATACCGACGTGGAGCCACTTAGCAGGATCGAACTGCTGACCTACACGTTACGAATGTGTCGCTCTACCAACTGAGCTAAAGTGGCACAGGTCCGCCGACCATTATAGCAAACTCTCCCCTGTTGCGTAGGGGGTGAAAATTTGCTAAGATTGCTTGGTCGAATTCGTGCCCGAAACCTGTGACTGGGCGCGACTGACGTCGCGGGCTCGTAGTGAAGTTGGCCTATCACGCCTCCCTGTCACGGAGGAGATCGCCGGTTCGAATCCGGTCGGGCCCGCCACGAAAAAAGTTCACCTACTCTGGTGGACTTTTTTCGTGTTTGCTCGTTTCGGATACGAACCGGCGAAGACGGTTCAGAAGCTTGTCAAATCTCTGATTTGTACAAGGTTTAGCCGATGGTGGAATAGCGAAGCTAGTCTATCATCGTGCGTTCATCCGGTCGGGCCCGCCAAGTATTGATTAATACCACTTTTGTGGTATTAATTTTATTATCGTGCCCATTCGGGTGTGTGTAGGAATACCTCGAACATTAAGGAACGCCAATGACACAAGTTGGAACGGTGACCTTCCCCGAGTATTCGGAAGTTCGTTGCCTCATGATGCCCTACATCCAGGGCGATCCGGATTCGATTCCGGACGACTACGCTGCGTACCGCAGCATCGTCGAGTCGACGTACCTCACGAGAGGCGACGTCGGGTTCCTGACCATCGACGAGTCACCCGTTCGCAAGGGTGTGCCGCACCGCGGAGCCCGCGCCACGTTCGGCCGCGCGCTTCACACCGAAGCAGGTCGCCGGCCCACAGGCCAGTTCGGCTGGGGCGGAAGTGGCTGGGGATCGGCGACCAACGTATTCCTTGACCGCGATGTCCGGGTGCTGCTCGCGAACAACCTGAGCGGCAGCTGCGCCCTGTGGGACGTCGAGCACGAGGACACCTCGTACGACGGTGACATCGGCAATCAGGCTGACCTGTATCCATACGAGGACGCTGTTCTCATGCAGGCTGGCGAGGTACACCGCATCGGGATCCTCACACCTCACGAGAGCCTCCCGGTACAGGCCGACTTCGACCGGCAGTTCCTGCGCATCGTCGGCAGCGGAGTCCACGGACGCGAGCCCTACTTCACAGTCAACCCCCTCATGCGGGCGGCGTGACCAACAACAGCCCTAAAGGGCACCTCTCTCATTTCGAGGTGAAGGTGCCCTGAGGGGCGCTTTCATTTCTTAGAGTATCTAAAGTTCCAACTTCATCCACCAGGGCCCGCTACAAAGCATATGAAAATCACCTCGAAGGAGGTGATTTTTGGTCCTACAGCTGCTCGACCTTGATGTGTTCTTTGATCTTTTTGTCGTTCTTAACGGCCTCAAATCGCTTGTCAAACTCAGTCAGATTTACCTTTATCTGTGCGTAGTGCACTGCTGTGTCACTCTTTTCGATAAGTTTGATGACATAGTAACCATCGCTTCCCTGAATTGGATCACTTACCTGACCCTTTTCAAGTTTTTGAGCAGCAACGATCAGACGATTTGGGTCTTGGTTGTCCAGCGGCAAGCCACCAACATCACCACCATTGCCCTTGGTTGCGAGGTCGTCAGAGTTCTCGGCAGCTAGCTTTGCAAAGTCCGCCCCACCTTTGGCCTGCGCGGCAAGCGACTTGGTACGAGCGAGAGCAGCATCGTCGATAGCAAAGCTTACCTTTTGCGTGATGAGGCGTGCTTTGACGACACCACGGTACTCATCGAGCGACCAGTCATAAAAGTTGCGGAGCACCGTCTTTTCGTAAGCTTCGAGGCTGATCGACTTGCTGTTCACCGTCTTGGTGATAAATTCGTCCACTTCGGCACGGCTGACGGTAATCTTGAGTTCACGTGCCAACTTGGCTGCATACGCCTCTTTGATGGCCGCATCGAGCTCGCGACGCTTGTAGTACTCGCTCTGGCGCTTGCCGTCGGCGCTCTTGAGATTGATCTGCTCCTGTTGAACCAGCGAGAAGATATCGCTGCGATATTTCTTGAGGTATTCACTATAGCGGACATCTTCACCGTCGACGTTCGCGACTGGCACTGGCACGAGCTGCGTAAGCCGATACATAAATTTGGTGTTCACTTGCGCGAAGTACAGCAGGTACCAACAGAGGACGAACAAGAGTACTATGGCACCGAACGCAATCAGGAGGCTGTTGAGCACGAGTTTGTGCTTTGCGTATTGGACCGGATACTTGAACTTGCGTCCGCCGGCCAAAATCTGTTCACGATGTTCTGCGACCGTCTCGTTGGTGATCCGGCTCGACTTCTCTTCAGGCGGTTGAGCCTTTTTGAACTTAGCTGTTAATTTCTTCATGATTTCCTGAGGTATTAGGGGCGGCTGTTGCCGCGACATCTTGCAGCTTGTTATACACTTCGCCCGGTTGGTGGATGAGATCGAGGATAAGGTCGCCAACATACGTCTGAATAACGATGGTTCCGAAGCCAAACAACTCACCACTCAATCCAGGAATAGTATAGCTTATGTTTTGGATCTTTGATACCGGTAGGTCGATGACGCTCTTGCCGAAAAAGCCCTTTTGCGTGCTCTGTCTAAGGCGCTGGTCAGTCAGGATGAATATCGTGAAGTACCAACCAATCCAGTGGTAAAAGAACAGGACGAGACCGAACGCAAGACCACCGAACGCAATGTAGAGATAGAGCAACTCTCCCGGAAAGAAAAGGGTTGGTAGGCTGGCCAACGCGAATGGTACCAGTATCGAGTAAAAACCTTTGCGAAGCGCGATGATATGACGGCGAAAGACCAGGACGACTTCTTCGCCCTCTCGCTGACCATCAAATGCAGGTTCCATGGGACTATGATACTAAAAATACCGGTGAATTACCGGTATTTCATTCGCTTATGTGGTACCCCGGGCTGGAATCGAACCAACATCTCCACCTTAGGACGGTATTATTCTATCCGTTGAACTACCAGGGCGCCTAGCTAGTATACTATTTTTTCTCTGGGACGCGGCCGTGAACCGTACTTTCGGTGGCAGTGGTATAGCTATAGATATCCGTCTTATCAAACCAGAGGGCAATTTCCTTCTCAGCTTCTGTTTTGTCACCCGATGCATGAAGGATGTTCGGCAAGGTCCCACCACGGGAGTTGGTGAAGTTACGGGTCACGTGCGTGTAGTCACCCCTGATAGTACCGGGTGCTGAATCTTTGGGGTCGGTCGCGCCGACCATCTTGCGAACATGTTCAACCGCTTCGACGCCTTCAAGCACGAGTGCGACGACCGGACCTTCAGTCATGTGGCTGAGCGTAATACGGTAAATCTCTTCTCCCCACCTACTGATGAGCTGACTGATGCCCTCATAGTGTTCGTGGAAATGTTTTTCATCGGGTGCGACCATTTTCATGCCCACGATCTTTAGGCCGGCTTTTTCGAACCGAGTAATAATCTCTCCAGCGATACCTCGCTGCACAGTGTCAGGTTTTAAGACGACGAGCGTTTGCTCCACAAATGACTCCTTTTGTTGTTCAATCTTGTCCCTATTGTAACAGAAGTAGATACAGTACGACCGTAGCAAGGGCTATGCGGTAATAGCCAAATATACTGAGGCCATGTTTCGACAAGTAGCTCAGCAGGAAATGGATGGCGAGAAGCGCCGCGACAAAGGCTGTCAGGTTAGCCACTAACAATACTCCGGCGTTGTCGATGAGGTATTGGCGGTCGGATGGCTTGAGGAGCAGCTTGCCGACCAGACCGACCATGATCGGGATCGAAACCATAAAGCTGTATTCTGCGGCAGCCTTAGGGTTGAGCCCCATAACGCGGCTAGCCAGTATCGTTGAACCAGAACGAGATACACCCGGTATCAGCGCGAGGCTCTGTGCCAAACCGATGAACAATGAACGGCGTGCACTAAGATCACTACCGCTCTCACGAGCAGTTTTCTGAGGCAGCATATCGGATAGTATCATCAGCACACCGACACTGGCCAGCATCGCTACCGTCAGGTACGGCGAGAGGATAAACGGGTTGGTCTGGATGAAGTCAGCCAGTAAGAGCCCCAAAAGCCCCGCTGGAATACTCGTGATGAGAATATTACGTGCCAGACGGTAATCATCTTGTTTCGTTACCTGTAGAAACAAGTCTTTGAGTTTTGGCCAGAAGTAGATGAGTAGCGCCGCTAAGGTCCCGAAATCAAGCGCTTGAATAAATAGGTGATCAACCTCTCCGAGCAAGAAATTCTGAAAGATGAGTAGATGCCCTGAGCTCGAAACCGGGATAAACTCGGTCAAACCCTGGACGAGACCCAGGACGATGGCTTCAAAGATAGTCATTGCAATTTATTGTACCGCACGGCACCGTGTCGCAAAATATGAACGTAAGCGGTATGATAGGCGTATGTACCTCTCAGAGCTCATCATCGACTTCATCGAGCACGTCGAGGTTGAACGCGGCCGTTCACAGCGCACAGCCGAGAACTACCACCTCTACCTTGATCGGCTGGTTGAATTTGCCGGCGACATCGAAGTCGAAAAGATTACCAGCGAGATGGTCCGTAAATGGCGCCTATGGCTCAATCGTTATGAAAACGAAGCCGGCGATAGCCTCAGTACCCTTACCCAGAGCTACCACCTGATCGCCCTTCGAAGCTTCCTTGGCTACTGCTCGAAGCGTGATATCGAGACGCTGACTCCGGAAAAGGTGGAATTACCGAAAACAAAGCGCAAACAGGTTAGTTTCCTAACTCAGGAGGAGACCGAGCGTATCCTCGAGGCAATTGACGGCCAATCGGCTGGGGGGCTACGTGACAAAGCTATCCTGGAGCTGCTCTACTCATCTGGGCTCCGCGTCAGCGAGCTGTGTAACCTGAACCGCGACCACGTCAACCTGCAGCGCGGCGAGTTCATGGTGCGTGGTAAGGGACAAAAGGACCGGCCGGTCTTTGTCAGCCCCGAAGCTACCGAGTGCCTCGCCGCGTACCTCGAAACTCGTAGCGACCCTGCCAAACCACTCTTTATCCGCTACAGCGGCGCAAAACACGGAGACAGCGAGGGGGAAAGCTTCCGTCTCACTCCTCGCTCCGTCCAGCGCATCGTCTCGCACTACGCAAAGCTGGCAGGCATCACCAAGCATGTCTCACCACATACGTTGCGTCACAGTTTCGCGACTGATCTGCTCATGAACGGTGCTGACATCCGGTCGGTCCAGAGTATGCTCGGTCATAGCAATATCGCGACCACCCAGATTTACACCCATGTGACTGACCAGCATCTCCACGACGTGCACAGCAAGTTCCATAGAACTAAAAAACCAGCCTAGTTGCCTGCGCTGGTGTAGTTTGGCTCGTAGAACGCACCCGTATATGTTGCCTGCTCACCTGATCGCAGTGTAACTGTCAGGGTAACATCATATCTCACTCTTGGTGGGTATGGTGTGGTTGGGAACGTGTGGAGAAAGCTGTCATTGAAATTACAGTATTGGTTATTTATCACTGTCCCGTCACTGATCGCCCAACGACAGCCTGCGACTTCTGATGAGGGGTTGTTCGACGCGTTAAAGATTCTTTGCGTATAGTTGGTTGGAGGCGCATTGCCGTTACCATTTCCGTTGCCTCCACCACCCCCGGGTCCATCATCGTCATCACCTGGGTTACACACATTAATTGAGCAATAACCTCCGAGCAATGCCTGGGCACTGCCACCACCGCCGCCGCCACCACCTCCCACGGGCGGCGTCACCGAAACGGTCGGATCACAGTTTTCACCAAGGGACAAGACAGTATTAAAGAAGCCGGTTACTCTGAAGTTCTTACATAGTTTTTCACCACTTTGTATCGAGCTGCTCGGAGAAACAACATCATCAGGACCGAGCATCACTTGGACCCGACGATAGACATCTGAAACTGCGCCAGTTGAGTCTACTAAATAACCAGCGTCCACCATATTGACCCGAGTACTGTTATTGAACAGTTCCACCTTGAACGCGGCTGCTTGGTAATAAGGTGCGAGCTGAAGATACCAATCTTGGCCTGTTATACCTACCCCTGTAATCGTCATCTGACATAGATAATCACCATCGACGTTTTCCGCACCACCCTGGTTGGCAGTATTACACCTTGTGACGATTCGGGCGTTCGTACTACCGTGGCCATAGTTGTTCACGCCTCCGGAAGCCGGTACGAAAAAGGTTGATCGAGATGTGACGGAGCTCTCCGAAACATTACCGGTTGGGTGACTCAGTATCATCGTCCTCATGGCCGCAGGCCAGTTCGCATTCCAGTTCGGCAGCGAGGGATTAGTTGTTTGGACCTGGGCTGCACTTGGCAGCGCGGCAGTGCCTGATCGCATCGACCATGATATTTTCACACTGTTAAAGGGAGTTTCGCCCTTGAGCGGCAGAAAGACGGTCTGCGAGGCAGCAGAATTTGGATCAAGCTCACCCCAGAACTTGTTGATGACATTTGACACCGTCACGCAAGTATAGCGCTGGTTCGCAGAGGGCTCTCCAACCCTGATGGCATTGGTCGTCGGCGATACGGTCGTCAGGCCAAGGTCCGTCTTCATCTGATTAGTCTCAAAAAAACCTGGACATGATTGGTTGTAAAGTGCCGTTTCACATCCAGTGTTGCGACAATGTCGAATAGCTCGTTTCGCGTCCTCTATCCCAGCCTGAGCAGCATCGTACGCGCCTTTTGCGAGGTCATCGTTAAGTGTCTGGCGCTGCTCTCCGAGTGTAAGGGTCACGAAACTTACGGTCACGATGGTCGTCAAGATCATGAACATCAAGACCGTCAGTATCGAAACGAATCCGTTCTCGGTCTTTCTGTTCCCCATTTCCCTCATGATTGCCTTCATTATGACCCACTCTGCACGTAAATGGTAGTTGAGTAGGTGCCGACCGCGCAAAACGTACCGAATGTACCGGTAGGACACGTCCAGTAGGTACCACTTTGGACTGGGTCAACCGCCCCATCCTCACTCCTCGTACCGATAGTGAGAACGAATTTCAGGAGCGGCGCCTCAAGAGAGCTCCCCTCGGCAGCTGCGGAATCTGGCTGCCCAACCGTAACGTCAAGGACACGAACCTGCGTGCCGATGAGACTAGTAACGTCGTTTGGCTGAATCGTCCGACTAGCGCTGTTGCAGTAGGTGTTACGCGCGTCTATACTGTCGACCGTTCGCACAATACCTATCGGTTGGCCACTCACGCGATACTGCTGGCCAGTTGGCGTTGCAACCGTGTTCCACATGTAGGCAGTCTTGCCGATGCACATGATTTGATCAGAGACCATAAAGGATGTGGCGTTATTTGACGATCGGTTGAGGTCATTCGTCAATGCTCGGCCAGTTTCGTTGATTTGTGAGATTGAAATACCCTTGTTGTAGACGGCAAGCGCCTGGACAAACGTAAGCACACCAAACAAGATGATCGCGCTCAAAAATACCATCGCAAGCATCAATTCGATGAGTGTGAAGCCCTGGTTTCGTGTACGACTAGAGATCGCCATATAACCTCACGACCGTTTTGAGTTCCTGTTTCGGACCGGAACCGATATTTTCCCAGCATGACTTGATATAGAAGTCATAGTACGGGACCGTGCCACCTTCCATGCCACGATACGCCTCTATCCACAGCCCGTCACCAGGTGTCGGCAAAATCTCACTACCGCTTGGCACGGCTTGGTCGGGGTTGGTGATGGCGCTGAGCGCCTGTGGACGCAGCCAAGAGCTCGTCTCTGTCGTACTGCTGTCGCTGAAATGAAATCTCGTACCGCTGTATCCTCCGACAGTACACACGGCCGTCTCGGCTGTCGAGTTTTTCGATGTAGCGTAACTCATAACAGTGCTCCATTGTACCTTCGCTTCTTCGGAAAACTCTTTTAGCGCAGCATCGCGAAGCGCCCTGAGAATCGACGCCTGTCCTTGCATAGCAGCTTGTACTTGAGTACGTTCGAGAGCGGTCTGCACACTTGCCAGGCCACTATTCATAATCACCGCGCAGGCTGCCACCAAAAAAGCCAGTATTGCCGTTGCAAGCAGTACCTCGACAAGGGTATCTCCTCGTTCACTCTTCTTTCTCAGCATGCCATCCCCCCAGGCATCTGAGCCACAGGACGGACCGCGCCGCTCGTCACGAGATCCGAACTCTGCCCAGCCTCAATCGAAACGAAGTGCGATAGCGTAGCACCGAACTCCATGCCACTGATACACATCATGACGTTACGATCAGCAGTGTTTCTCACGAGCTTGGTACGATCGATTACCTGTGTATTGGTAGGAGTGGCAGGATCATTGAATGCGTACGTATAGATACGCTCTGATGTTGGCGAATGGATGATAGCCAGGCGATTTATCCTAGGTTGCGAACTATCAACCTGTGCGACTCGAGGATTTTGGAACGTTCCGCCGGCAACGTTTGGCGGTAGCGAGACGCCCCACTGGAAATTGTATGAATCCAGCTGGTTGGCCCATAAAACCCTTGGGCAATACGTGGCAATCTTGCCTGCGTCGCTGCTGTCGGTATTAGCGCAGACACCGGGTGCATTCGGACAACCGTTCTCGGTTGGCTGTACGGTGTTCTGCGGGCACCGGTTTGCGACGATTGAATAGACATTGATAGCATTTGGATCTGCCGACCCGCCGGTCGCCACGAAATCCAAGAGCCTGCCTACGACGATGCAGTCATCTGACGCACCGGGCAGCTCTGCTGCGCCCGCACCACCAACGCCACAGGTCTGTGCAGCATCGGAGCGAAACGATACCCCAGAACGGACGTCACTATACTGTTGGCTGACGAAGTTCTCAAGTCCATTAGTCGCATCAGTAAGCCGAGTGTTACGAATTGTCGCGTTCAGAGAACTGGCTGCAATCATAAAGAGTAGCCCACTCACCGCTAGGAATAAAAGCACCTCGATGATCGTAAACCCACTCTGTCGCACCATTTGAGTTGATTATAGCACAACCGTTTTAACTAGAAACCAGGGGTAATGAGGCTTGCGTACCAAAGCAGTATCTGCTGACCAAAAAGGCCTGATAGCACAAGACCAGTGATAAGAAACGGACCGAATGGAACCCGTGAGCTACGTTGCAGCTTCCCAGAGGCCAGACCGGGCAAGATGACCAGGACGCCGACGAGGTTCGCAATCAGAACGGCCAGGAGCGCGAGTTGCCACCCAAGAGCCAAGCCGATGACCACGCCGAGTTTGACGTCGCCAAATCCAACCCATTCACCCTTCGAAACTGTATAAATAAAGCCGTAAAAGCCGGCGACAGCAAGCAGCGCGAGTGCAAGCTCAACGATGAAAATGCCCGGCGTCCATCCTTCTGCGACTGCCCGTAGCACAAACAGCACACCCGATACGGCGATCAACGGGAAAACGACCTTGTCCGGCAACAAATACCATCTCAGGTCGTAGACGAAAAGTATCGCGAGTCCTACTCCCATTACGAGCCATAACACGAGCGCCAACCACTCAAGACCCGTCGTGAGTCCGTACGGCCACGCAAGATATGAGATGACGAAATAAACTGCCAGTGCCACTTCAAGCAGTAGCGCGCTCCTGCCTATCGGTTTGTGACAATATCGACATTTTCCAGCCAGAGTAACCCAACTCACGATTGGGATAAGATCGAGGACACCGAGCTTGTGATGGCAATATTCACACTCTGAGCGCTCGCGAACGATGTCACGCTTATGTTTGAGCCGCCATACGACTGCGCCAGCGAAACTACCCATAGCTGCGCCCAGAATGGCCAAGAACACGCAGATGAATACCTCGTAGATGAACATTAGCACCATGATAGCAAATAACGCGCCGAAACGGCGCGTTATTTATGAGATTGCCCTAACCAGCTATCTAACTAGTTGTTCTGGCAGAAACTACCACCACCTTCTAGGTCAACCCTGACGGCGACTTTTCGCGCACCGGTTGATGCCACGGCTGCTTCACCGTTACAGGTTGCGTTGGTGTAGTAGTACATGGTGTTCGCTGGGACCGTTCCAGCACCGGTAGCACCAACGGTTGAAAGTGTCAAAGTGTAGTCAGTACCATTTGGATCTGCGAATGGGTCAGCAGCTGCAGTCCTCACATAGTCATTCAACAATGTCGTGAGGTTCGCGGCCGTTGTTGGGACTGCACCACGGTTATTAGACTGGTAGTTGCTGATCGAGGTAGCAAGACGACCGACATCGCTGCGACGTTGTGTGTCACGCTGGCTACGCTGAAGCGCAGGAAGCGCCAGGAAAACAACCAAGAAGATCAGACCGGCAATAGCAAGCACCAGCACAACTTCGATGATTGTGAACCCTTCTTTTTGTTTGTTAGTCACTGTTATATACCCCCTAATTTGTTAGCACGATTGCTTAATATGATGTGACTATATCACACTCATGGTTAATTTAACATCTTCTTTGGACGGCTGACAAGCCCTTTTTTTCTAGAGAGAGGTGTTACCGACCAGCTGGTAGATAGGTAGCAAGATAGCACCAACCATACCACCGGCGACTATCGCAAGCACGACCATGAGAAGCGGTTCGATAGCCGTTGAGATAGAACGGATCGCAGCATCCAGCTCATTTTCATAGAATGTCGCAGCCTTGCCCATCATGTCGTCGATCGTTCCCGACTGTTCACCGATGCTAATCATCTGAGGTACAAGCGGGAGGACATACTCTTCGTTCTTGATCGACTCCGAAAGTGCTTTACCGGTCTTGACCTTATCGGCGCTTCGAAGAATCGCGTCTGTGACGTGGCTGTTGCCTGAGGAGCGACCTGCGATACGGAGCATCTCGAGCATCGGCACACCGCTCATAAGAAGCGTTTGGCCGGTCCGCGTGAATCGCGCCATGTAGAGCTTTCGAAACATAGTGCCAAAAAGCGGCACATTGAGCTTGAAAAGATCAAGTTGTCGCTTACCAGAGGTCGTTTCAACGTAGTGGCGGAGGTAGTAGACACCGATACCGAGCACGATGAGGATGAGCCACCAGAAATTCGTCAAGAGGTCAGCCATCGCCACCATCATGGCGGTCAAGAACGGTAGTGACTGTTTAAGGCTCGCGTAAAGAGTTTCGATCTGCGGCACGACAGTCGTGAGCATAAAGATGATAACACCGATGATAACGACAAGCACGATTGCCGGATAGAGCATAGCGCCCTTGATCTTGCCGGCGATCTCCGCGTCCTTTTCCTGCTGGTTAGCTATGCGCTCCAGAGCTTTGTCGAGCGTACCAGACACCTCACCTGCAGCCACAAGGGCGATAAAAAGCTCATCGAACTCTTTGTGCTTCGCGAATGCGTCTGCCAGCGAACTACCGCCTTCGACGCTTGCTATCACTTCTTGCGCAATCGTCTTGAGGCGTTTGTTCTCGGTCTGCTCCTGGACTGTGTGCAAGCTCTTAGCAAGCGGTAGGCCTGCATTGATCAGTGTTGCAAGCTGCCTCGTAAAGACGACCTTGTCCTTGGTACCGACATGGTTTTTGAGGAAGTTCAGTCCGCCACCTGCCGACTCTGGCTTGATCTCGTGCGGGATGAGATCACGAGCCATCAACAGTTTAGCTGCTTCCGCCTCCGATTCAGCCTGCAGGGTGGATTTCACAATCTTGTTGTTCGCCCTATCCCTAGCTGTGTAACTAAACGTTAACATGGTTAGCCTCGCATCATCCTATCGAATTCAGTGATATCTACGGCAAAGTTTCGCGCTTCTTCGTAGGTAACAGTTCCGGCCTGGACGAGTCCGACGAGTGTCTTGTCCATGGTCTGCATACCCTGGTCACCACCGGTCTGGATAACCGCATCAAGCTGGTGCGTCTTGCCTTCACGGATAATGTTACGTACCGCAGGCGTAGCGGTCAGGATCTCGGCCGCAACGATCCTACCACCACCGATCGCCGGTACGAGGCGTTGTGAACAGATACCCATCAGGATATTTGCCAGCTGGGCACGGATTTGCGGCTGTTGGTGCGGTGGGAAGACATCGATCATACGATCGATCGACTGCGCGGCTGAGTTGGTGTGAAGCGTCGCAAAGACGAGGTGCCCGGTCTCAGCGATCGTAATGGCCGCCGAGATGGTCTCGAGGTCACGCATCTCACCAATCAGAACGACATCAGGGTCCTGACGCAGGCTTGAGCGAAGTGCGGCGCTGAATGAATACGTATCGTAGTGGACTTCTCGCTGCACTACGACCGACTTTTTGGACTTGTGCGTAAACTCGATTGGATCCTCGATGGTGATGATGTGGTGCGCTTTGTCGGTGTTGATTTGATCAATGAGTGCTGCCAGTGTCGTCGATTTACCGGAACCTGTCGGTCCGGTCACCAAGACGAGACCACGTGGATAGCTAGAGAACGTATTGACCACGTTTGGCATACCAAGCTCAGCGATCGTCTTGATCTCATTCGGAATGAGACGTAGCGCAGCGGCGAGATTGCCTCGCTCGTGGAACGCGTTAACACGGAAACGACCGAGGTCACCGAAAGCAAAGCTGAAATCGAACTCCTTATCCTTCATCAGAATCTGCTGTTGATCCTGGTCGAGAATGGCGAAAACCAGTTTTTCAACCGTTTCGATATCGAGCGGCTCTAATCCTGGAACTGGTACCAGAGACCCATCGATCCTGAGCATCGGCGGTAGCCCAACCTGCAGGTGCAGGTCTGACGCACGTTTTCGTATAACGTCCTCTAGCAGTGTCTCTATTCGTAAATCTGTTGGTTGCATCGCTTCGTTCCCCACTCTGTTATGCCATGTTAGCCGCCACGCGGTTTACTTCGTCTAAGGTTGTTATGCCCTGCAGCGCCTTGAGATATCCATCTTGACGCATCGTCAGCATTCCCTCGGCAATCGCTTGTCGCTGAATGTCGGCGCTTGTCGCCTTCTTCACGATAAGTCCTTGGATCGCTTCACTGACATCCATAACCTCGTACACCCCTGCCCTACCTTTAAAGCCTCCTGGTGTTTGTTGGCTATCCTTGCCTCTGGCTAAAGTATAAGCGCTTTGTGTTCTAAGCGGAAGGTCTTTGTATCCGAGGTCCTCGGAAACCTTGGCAACATCCTCTTTCGTACCTGGTAATAATGAGCCTATTGTCTCTTGGATACTCTTGGTTTCAAGCTCGGTTGAATTGACTGATTCTTTCGTATCTGCCAAGCGTCGAACAAGACGCTGACCGATAACCGTGTTAACGGTGCTAGCTAACAGGAAAGGCTCGATACCCATATCGAGGAGGCGCGGCAAGACACCTGCCGCCGAGTTCGTGTGAAGCGTACTGAAGACCAAGTGCCCTGTGAGAGCCGCCTGGACCGCCAAGTTCGCCGTCTCTTTGTCGCGAATCTCACCAACCAGAACGACGTTTGGGTCTTGTCGAAGGATAGACCTCAGGCCTGATGCGAACGTCAAACCGACCTCGGCATTCACCTGAATCTGATTCACCCCGTTCATCTTGTACTCAACCGGGTCTTCAAGCGTCACGATGTTGATGCTCTCGTTCTTGATCTCTTGGACCAGAGCATAGAGACTGGTTGACTTACCAGAACCGGTCGGGCCAGAAGTAAGAATCATGCCATTCGGCTTTTTGATGCCTTTTCGAATCGTTCGTAGGGCGCGTCCCGCGTAACCCATCTCCTCGAGCTTGAAGCTTGTCCCTGACTTATCGAGCAGACGTATGACAACCTGTTCACCCCAAACGACGGGGCTGATCGCGATACGTAGGTCAACCTCCTTACCAGCTGCGCTCACCGTGAACTGACCGTCTTGTGGCACGCGGTGTTCATCAATCTTGAGGTTACTGAGAATCTTGATACGTGAGATCAGTGCCGGTTCAATCTGCTTCGGAAGCTTCATGATTTCCCGCAGCACACCGTCAATTCGACAGCGAATCAACAGATCTGTCTCGGTAGGTTCGATGTGTATATCGGACGCGCGGGAGCGAACAGCGTACTCAAGAATCGTACTGAGTGCCCGTGAAATCGGTGAGTCTTGTTTGATTTCGGGAGCCGCAGCCGCAACTTCTGCTTTTGCCTGCTCCTCTTGCTGCGCAGAGGTGATTGCCGCACTCACGCCTTGCGCAAGATCGGCATGGTACTGATCGAGAACGTGCTGAACGCCTTTTTCTGAGGCCATGTAGACTTTGAGCGGTTGTTGGATTTTGTTCGCAAGAAAGTCGACGGCCTGCACGTTATTCGCATCGAGCATCGCGACGGCAAGCCGGGACTTGCCGTTACCTTCTTTGAGCATGCCGATAGGTACAGCCATATACCACTCTGCGACATCTTTTGGCAGCAACGCGAGCACGTCCTGGGTGATAGTGACGTTATTCAGGTTGACGTATGGAATGTTGCTAACTGAGGCAAGACCACGTGTGATGTCCTCTTCAGTCACCGCACCAGATTGAATTAGCTCCGTCAGGAGCGGCGTGCCTTTGCTCTTGGCATTAATACGATAGCCCTCGACCTGATCAGCGGTGAGCGTATTCTCGCCGATGAGCAGGTCGACGACCTTTTGCTGATTCTCGTCTGTGAGGAGTGCCACCTTTGGCTCCTCCTAGTTACCGAATGGTTCTTGGTTTGTTGAGTTACCTATGTTGATAGGTACTGAGGGGTTGATTGCATCCGTGTTAAACACTCTTGCGTCAGGTTCTTTTACATCAGAAGTGATGGCTTCGGTTTTCTCCACCGGCACCGGCTGTTGGGTTCTTGAACCGAGCAATGATTGACCGACAAAGTATGCCACTCCGAGGCTGACGGAAACGATAAGAATCAGTAGTGCGATATCGCTTTTCTTCATGGCTTCAATTGCTCCTTGGTAATACTGACCGTTTTAGCAGGCACGAAATATGTCACACCGTTGAGTGTCAGGGTCAGCGTGCTATCAGAAGCACTGATCTCTAGCTTATTGACCGAAATCGGTCGAATGACTTTCGCGAGATCACTGAGGGTCTGACTCGTCTGCTGGAAATTACCCCCGAACTTGACACTGAACGGTAGTGGTTGCGGAGATGAGGCAAGGCTCGTCTGGTCCGTCGTCATACCCGAAGCGTCATAGGCTTGATTGGTCGTTGAGAGTTCGTCGATGCCAACGCCAGACCTTTGCAGAACAACTGCTTGGAGCGAGTTCGCAAATCCAGTCGCATCACCATCGACTGGCAGTGCATCCAGGATGAGACTCAGGTTGGAAGTCTCTGCGTTCTGATCGAGCCCTTGGACCGAACCTAGATTTTCATCTGCCAGCAGTTTATTGACATTCGCCTTCAGCTCCTCTGCAGTATCAATGTTCTTGATGAGCGTGTTGTTTGTCTGGTTCTTCGCGGAAATAATCTTTTGATTGAAGAGAAATTCTTTGACGAGGAACTGTAAAGCTATCAGACTGAAGGACACGACGACGGAAGCGACGGCAACCCATATAAATATGCGCCTGTTCGTCATCTCGATCTGCTGACGCTTTCGCAGACCCGTCAACGGAGTTGGAGTTGGTTGCTGAGGTGCTGGTGCTGGTTGTTTTTCTTTGTCCATCACTCCTCCTCCCTTGTACTACCACCAAAGACATTTGGTGCGTTTTGCAATGACTGTGTTGTGCTCATCTTTGGAACCGTAACGACTGGCTCCTCGGTGCTGAATAGGAAAGCTTCAGGATTATAGGTAGTTTCTATCTTGAAAACGACCATCGTGCCACCAAGCTGACTGCGTTCGAGCGAGCTTGTTGCGACCTCTATGGAGTCAAATAGCTTGATCGGATCGTTTTGCCCCTCATAGGTAAACTCTGCGTTTTTCAGGGTGTCACGGAAGGTATTGAGGGCTGTATAGTTCACTACCTCCCCTTCGAGAATCATTGTGTTCTGGTCCAGCGCTTCATCGGCGGTTGCCTCTACTTTTGTAAGTCTCACGTTATTTGGTGCCGCTGGATTCATTGCCGGCAAGAACGTCATAAGCCGAGAGAAGTCCATCTTGCCGTCATGTAGCTCCGTGAGGTAGTTCAGCTGGTTTTGCAGTGTCAGGTATTTATCAATCTCCTTGATCTCTTTGAGTTCTTTGCCGTGCTTTTCTATCTCACCAGTCAAAAAACTCTTGTAGACCGTCTGTCCACCGTAGACCCAAACCGCAAGCAACACGACGAGACCGATAGCACCGAGTGAAACCAGCGTCGCAATCGCCATAACTTTTGCCTGCAAGCGTCGAGTCCGCAGATATTCACGCTTTACGTCTGGAAGAAGGTTGAGCGTAATCATTGATTACCCCTCTGGGCGAGTCCGATTGCTACGGCGAATTGCGCTGAATATGGCTGGAGATTGGTCTGGTCAGCGCCGCCAACGCGTATCTGCTGCCATGGGTTGCCTAGTTCTGCCTTCAGGCCGATCTTTTCACTGAGATACTGACCAAATCCTGGCACGGTCGCGGCGTAGTTTGAAAGAATCGCCGAGCTGAGCGGTACATTCGGGTAGCGTGTCTGGAAAAACTTGGCAGATTTGACGATCTCAGAAGTAAATTGATCCAGCGTCGTTTCCATAGCACGATAAATCTGGCCCTCTAGCTTGTCTTTTTGCACGCCAAACTTCATCATGAACTGCTCTGCTTGGTCGTGTTGAACATTAAGGTTCTGGGATGTCGTCTTGATAAACGCCTGGATGCCTACAGGAATCGAACGGATGAGGCGTGGTGCGTTATCATATGTCACCACGATGTCTGTGTTAAAGTCACCGATCTCAATGATGATACGTCCGTCAGGAGCACCGTTTGGTTGCAATGACCGTGCCAACGCGACCGAGTCGGGTTCGATTGCCACAACACTAAAGCCCAACCCTTCGACTAGATCCAAGCGAGCTTCGGTGAATTTATTGCTAACACTCACAATAAGTACCTCGTTCTGTGTCGTATCTTTCATCGACTTACCGAGAACAGCCCAGTCGACCTTGACCTCATCGAGTGACATCGGAATGTATTGGTCCGCCTGATACTTGATCGTGTTAGCGAGTTCATTCGCTGGCATATCCGGTAGATCGACGACAGTCGCGAACATCTTGTCCGATGGGACACCGAGAACAACATCGCTGGCACTAATGCGACTCTCGCTAATAAGCTTGACGATGATCTCAGCAAGCTTGCGCTGATCCTCTGGGGAGTCAGAGGTGCTCACCCGCATGTCGATTGGCGCGACGCCATAATGAGCAAGCGACCATCCACCCGGCCCACCTGTAAGTTGCATCACGCGAACGGCTGTGGTACCGATATCCAACGCGAAGTAATCGCCCACCTTAGGTATTAGTTTCATCTTGAGCCTCATTATACATAAGCATGTTTATTTCCACCACTAATTTTCAGTATCCCCTAGAATCTCGGCGGTAACTCCATCTGTCCAATGGTCATGAAGTTGCCGGTTTGCTGTTTACGGGCGTAGTCGGAGATGAGGATGGTGCCGTTGAGGTCGACTATCTCGGCTGGGTCACTGTATGTCGTCGATGCAGCGTTGGTACGGTACGGCAAGACCGACTTGCCGGTGATGACTGCACCTTTGACAGTCAGGGCGTTGTAGCATGGCGAACCACTGTCGATATGGATATTCGGGCTTGTCGTGCTGCCGTTGAATTCGTGACAGGTGGCGAACGAGCCTTGGGTGACGTAGAGGCCACTCAGCGTCGTGACACCACTGGCGACACGGATGTCGACGTTTGGCGCCTCGACCAACAGGATGAATTGCGGTATCTGGTCGATATTACCGACTGGCGCGAAGCTGATATTGCCGTTTAGTACGACGGTACCGCCACCGCTGCCAGTGACGCGAATAATCCGTCGCTCACCTGCCCCGACCGTACCACCGGTAATGGTCAGTGTGTCACCGCTGCCATTGAGACGGTGGGTCGTATTGGTGTTACCGGTCGCGCCGAGGGTTGCCGAACCGCTGGAAGACTCAGCCGCGACCGGATAAGCAGTGTAGGTCTCATTGAAACAGGATGTCGGGATGGTGCCCGTCGCCGTGCCGAAGAATTCACCGAGCGTGCCGCCGGCATTGGCGAAGGTCAGGGTCGTCGAGCCGGCTTGCGTCGCGAGCAAGTTGTTGGAGCCAAAGTTGGCAATGCGACCGAGCGCCAGGACACCGTACTGACCCTTGGAGCCACGTAGCGTACCCTCGACCGCATGGGCATGACCGACGATGGCGTGGTTGTTGAGGTCGGTCACGGTGCGCTCACAGGCGGTCAGGCCTTGTTTGAAGACGCCACCGATCTTGATGTCGCCGTTGACGACCCGAAGCGATGGGTAGCGGTAGATGGGGGCGCAGGTGGTGGTGATTTGGTCGTCGTAGCCAATGTCGACTCGGCTCCAGGCACTCCAGGCTGTTGGTGCCCCAGCCGGCGTGACTGACCTTGTGCGCTGCTCGTAATAAGCGTCGGAAATTTGCATACTGACACAGATTTTGAAATTAGGATTACTGTGTGGCTGCAAGACGAGTGGACTACGTGGCCAGGTGTTGAGGTTAGCATTGGTGACTGGCCCCCCGCTAATCTGCCGCTGTGTTTGAGTGTCGTTGTTTGTCTCAACGTCCCCAGTCGCCGGATACGTTTCCGAGCCGTCGTCGTACCACATGCGGCTGGTGTAGTTGAGGTATGGACCACGGTATTCCTGCAGCGTGACGCCTTGTGAGGTGGTCGGTGTGGGCATCGTAAAGTCACTGGTATAGGCAACGGTACCAGTGGCGGAGCCACCGACTTCGTATTCAGACGCGTTTAGGGTGGCTGCCGGAGTAATGTTGCCTGTGGGGGTACTGTCAGTCACACGGGCACAGACCTGTTGAGTAGCTCCTTGCGGTGTCTCCACGTATGAAGGGTAATTACTGATCCGAGTCTCACGACAGTATCTTCCCGCAACTGTCGGTGTGAAGCTAAATTGATTGCGGCTATTCGGTACATCACGGGCGCCTGCAATTTGGTAGTCTGTTGCCGCGACTCCACCACCAGGCATTGGCGCATCAGTCACGGCGACGCGTTGTCGGAATGTATCAGAACCCGTTCCATCCAGATCGCTCGTAACAGAGAAATTTCGGAAGGTCAGAGCGGTTCCGAGCGGTACGGTGATGTTGGTAGCTGAACCATTGACAGTCGCTCGTGGCACGATTCGCGCCGAGTGACACGGTTCACTAAAGATCTGTGCGTACGGAAGGCTCCACTGAATCGTATTGTTGTTATAGACGTTGTTCACTTCCATGCGGTATTTGTGGTCGGGGCGCGCAGTGAAGGCTACCCACTGTTTGTCATTTTGTAAATTTGCCGGACGCCATGTGGTACCAGGATTTCCTGAATGGGAGCTGTTGTCGAACTGGACATAGTTACCGGATGTCCGGTCGAAAAGTCGTATCGTCACATCACCAAACTGCTGTGCCCCACTACCGCCAGCATTATCAAGGTCATACATATAGATACGCGCTTGTTCTGGACTATCGAGGTTGCACGGGGCCCCAAAAAGTGCTCGATAATCAGTGTTACGCGGTGAGCCATTCACCTGATCCTGTGTTAGCTGGTGCCCAGAGTCATCGCCCGGAAGGCCGATGATAGCGTTAGGCTGCCCAGGGGCGGCAATAAGGTAATTATTCACAGCGCCAGAGAACGGATTCTGGCGCCCACCGACATAGTCGATATCGATATCACGGTAATAATAGCCGTTTTGCATCGTCGTAATATTGTTGAAATTAAAGGTGTGCGACGCGTTACAGTTGACACCCTTGCGACCAAACCATTCCTGCCCAGTTTGTGGAATCCTGAAGCGCGTAATATTCGCGCCGTTAGCCCATTGACCGTATGAACCGTCCTCACTTTCAACGTAGTCACCACGAACGCCGCTACAGAAATTACCGAAACGTATCTCGACAGAACCGTTATTGTTCGGGAACCAGACACGTATCTTACCGTTCGTCTGACGCACATACCGAGTATTGGCATTCGCAAGCATAATATCCGCCCCACCCTGCGAATCAGCAGCATCTGGAAGAATGTTACCCAGCGCCGTCACGTGTCCATAGTTAAGCGCAGCTATGCCTAACACCGATATGATCAACAACGTAAGTAGGACCAGTTTGCGGAACATTATCCGTTGTCCTCCTTATAAGCTTGGAGCTGGTTGTCATACACCTTGAGCGTAGAGTCCTTCTCTACCTGGCTCAGATCTGTCGCTTTAAGTTTTTCGATGGCTGCCTCCATCGCTGCGACACCGCCTTGCTTGTCCCCGCCATAATAAAGAGTAGCCGCGTACTCAACATACACCTCATGACCGGCTTTACCGGTATCGACGAGTCGCTTATACTCTCGTGCGGCCTCACCGTAGTTTCCTTGCTGCGACAGTGCAAACGCCTTGGCGTGGGCTCTGCTAAAATCATCGTTTGGATCGACATTTGACTGCGCAAGCTCGTCGATATCACTATTCGAAAGCGCACTCAGTTGCCCAGGCACACTTTCATCAGCTCTTAGCGGCACCTCAGCCGGAGGCTTGAGTAGAAAATATGCCACCACTACACCAATCACTAACAGAATCACGATAACGAAACCTAAAATAAGCCTCTTCTTATTCAGTTTTTTAGTGCTCGTGGTAACAACGGCTTTCTTCTCTGTTTTATCCAATGCACCCATCCTTTGGTATAAGCATAACAAATAATGCTATGGGTGCCTATTCACTACTTATTCGCGAGGTAGGACTTTAGAATCTCGGCGGTAACTCCATCTGTCCAATGGTCATGAAGTTGCCGGTTTGCTGTTTACGGGCGTAGTCGGAGATGAGGATGGTGCCGTTGAGGTCGACTATCTCGGCTGGGTCACTGTATGTCGTCGATGCAGCGTTGGTACGGTACGGCAAGACCGACTTGCCGGTGATGACTGCACCTTTGACAGTCAGGGCGTTGTAGCATGGCGAACCACTGTCGATATGGATATTCGGGCTTGTCGTGCTGCCGTTGAATTCGTGACAGGTGGCGAACGAGCCTTGGGTGACGTAGAGGCCACTCAGCGTCGTGACACCACTGGCGACACGGATGTCGACGTTTGGCGCCTCGACCAACAGGATGAATTGCGGTATCTGGTCGATATTACCGACTGGCGCGAAGCTGATATTGCCGTTTAGTACGACGGTACCGCCACCGCTGCCAGTGACGCGAATAATCCGTCGCTCACCTGCCCCGACCGTACCACCGGTAATGGTCAGTGTGTCACCGCTGCCATTGAGACGGTGGGTCGTATTGGTGTTACCGGTCGCGCCGAGGGTTGCCGAACCGCTGGAAGACTCAGCCGCGACCGGATAAGCAGTGTAGGTCTCATTGAAACAGGATGTCGGGATGGTGCCCGTCGCCGTGCCGAAGAATTCACCGAGCGTGCCGCCGGCATTGGCGAAGGTCAGGGTCGTCGAGCCGGCTTGCGTCGCGAGCAAGTTGTTGGAGCCAAAGTTGGCAATGCGACCGAGCGCCAGGACACCGTACTGACCCTTGGAGCCACGTAGCGTACCCTCGACCGCATGGGCATGACCGACGATGGCGTGGTTGTTGAGGTCGGTCACGGTGCGCTCACAGGCGGTCAGGCCTTGTTTGAAGACGCCACCGATCTTGATGTCGCCGTTGACGACCCGAAGCGATGGGTAGCGGTAGATGGGGGCGCAGGTGGTGGTGATTTGGTCGTCGTACATGACATTCACCCTCGACCAGTTACTCCACGAACCAGGCGTCCAAACCGAATTAATCTGGGTCACTGTTCGGTTACGAGTCTCATAGGATGCACCCGATATCTGCATGCTAACGCAGAGCTTGAAGTTCGGGTTGGCGTGTGACTGCAAGACGAGCGGGCTACGGGGCCAAGTGTTGAGCGCTGAGTTCGTCGCCGGTGTACCGACTTGTTGGTTGGTCCGCGTACTCGTATTCGTTTGTACGTCCCCCGTCGCCGGATACGTTTCCGAACCGTCGTCGTACCACATGCGGCTGGTGTAGCTGAGATCGAGACCACGGTATTCCTGGGTAGCGATGCCATTATACAGGATAGGCTCCGGCATCTGGAATGTGCTCGTGTAGGCAGCTGTGCCGTTGGCGGAGCCACCGACTTCGTATTCCGTCTGATCAAGTGAAGAGATCGGTATGATGGTTCCTGGCGGTAAATCTGCGATGACGCGAGCACAGATGCGCTGCGTCAATCCGTTTGGAGTTCTCACATACGATGGCATAGGGTTACTGATTTGCGTCTCACGACAGTACGTGCCAGGTGTAGCAGGTACGAAGCTGATAACATTACGGTCGTCCGGCACATCTCTAGCCGGGGCGATACGTCGATCGTCTGGACCCCAGTCACCGCCAGGTATCGTACCTTGAGTCGTGACCGCTCGAAGCCGGAACGTATCATCACCGGTTCCCGACACATTGCGCGTTACCGCCCAGTTACGAAACGTCAGCGCACTCCCAAGAGGTACATCGATATTTGCGTCGCTACCATTGACGGTCGCTCGTGGGATAATCTCGGCACTCTGACATTCGAAGTCAGGTGAACCAAAGAGGGCGTCACCCGGCACGCCGATATAGGTAAACTGCCCGGCATGCTGACGCATGATCATCAGAACGTATTTGGTAGCAGGTTGAACCCTAAAGATTTGGACTGTGGTGACGCCACCAACGTTATTGAAGTTGCTCGGCGTAAATACTGGGTAGCCCCGTGAATTATCACGTAGGGCTTGCGTGACACCAGTGCGAGTACCGCTCGCCGGGTCCTCCGTTACCCGGATATCATTGATCCCTGTCGCCGCCCCGCCACCCTCGCCGCGGTAGTCACTTGCACTCAAAGGAGTCACGGCACCATTGGCACCAAGGGTACCGACGTAAAAGTAGAGTGATTGCGATTGAGCAGCCAGTCCGTTATCTGCGTCATAGACACTGACCGAACCGTTAGCGAGCGCGTTCGTCTCACTGCATGAGAGTCCGAACGGCATATAGATGTTTGAATACTCACCGCTTGCCTGCACGATACTGTTATTGGTCTCTGAGGTGGAGGCATTGTTCGTTTCGATCAGACCGACGCGACTCCCCCCTCCAAGTGGGTTGAATCGGAAACGAATCCTACTACCCTCACCGCTCGCCACGCCTGACAAGTAGTTACGTATAGGGTTACAGCTATTCGCGCCACCAACACAGGCGGAGTTGTTGTCGTTATCTCGCACCCAACGTAGAGAAACTCGCGCGCCGAACATAGTTGAGTCACGAAAATTTTGCTGAATCTGACCGGCAGGAATCGTAAACGTTTGACCATCTAGCCAGCCATTACATGCCTGTTGACCGGTAATATACGTGACCTGACTTCCATATTCCAAAACAATGAAAGTTTTGTTCCCGGCATAGTTGTTGCCCGGACGCATATCACACCACTGGCTGACGTTAACTCTGAACTGCTGGTCTCCGGCTGTCCGAAAGTACATACCAACCAACACGCTCTGGACCTTGCCGTGGTCGGAAAGGATCAGGTTGTGGAATGGGTGTTGACCATCGGTTTGTGATGCCATCGGTGAAACACTACCGACGAGATCTGTTGGGATAGCTTGGGCTACCCCGCTACCAATCACAAGTACGGCCATGAAAGAGAGTACCGCCGCAGACAACTTGCGTTTCGACAGCCAGCGCATCAACCGATCTCCTTCCGGAAGTAATTGAGTGAGCTCTTTAGGTCAACCCTAAGTGACTCATCAGAGACGGATGTATCGATGAACTTCTCCGCGACGACAAGTACCGCACGTGCCTGAGAGGTATTACCAAGTTTGGCGTACGACCGGGCGGCTGTCACGTAAAGATTGAATGAGAGGTTTGCCTCACCAAAAGTTTTCACGGCACTCTCGTAGGTACTGACTGCTCCTTGGTGATCATTTGCTGTGAACTCCGTTGTTATGAGTTCGTCATAGTACGCTATCTTTTCCAGCTTGGACGCATCTCCTGCCGGGGCGTCGTTCTTGAGGGTGTCGACATGCACCTTGGCATATTCCTCCCGGGTCATCGTATACGGTTGGTCTTGTGGTTCATCGACAGTACCACTAGGTTGTCGTAACAGCCACACCCAAAGAACTAGTCCTGCCAAAAGTAAGGTGACGAAGACAGCACAAATCAAAACAAGCATTTTTTTGCTCAGTTTTTTCCGGCTTGTTACAACCTGTGGTTCAGGTGTTTCCATTCCCCTCTTACCCCTATTGTTGTCATAAGCATAACAAATCGGAACCAATCCTACCACACTTCGTTTATGTGACTCTTTTACTCAAACCAGACTGGTGCTGCAACCGCAGTGTGCGCCGTACGTTCACCGTTGAAGATGCGGATAAACATGTACTTGTTGCTACCAACGGCAACGTTCGGTTGCCATGAGACACTGTGTGCGTCGAACGTCTGACTCGCGAGAACCGCGCCACCGTTACCGATCACTTCTATTTTCTTGATCTTGTCAGCCGAAGTAGATGTGTCTGGGTCGGATATCGCGACATCAAACGTTGCAGTAGCAGGAGTACCAACCTTGCTGCCCATCCACTTATCGTTCACTTTGTAGGAGATAAGCATGTTCGTATCACGAGTTGAGTAGATACGGCGCTGTTTGAGCGCATCGACAAGTGTCTCTTTTGTGAGCGTCGACGCGAGCAGTCCTGTACGACATGGCTTCTTGGTCGAGGTTTCAATCTGCTTGAGCCCGGTCAACCCATGGGTATCAAGGCCGCAGGTCGGAGCCACACGCCAACCGCGGTCGAGTTCAGCAACGAAGCCCTGGTAGTAAGCCGCTTCGTCGGTACTGTTATATCCCACCTTGTTCGACGTCTCACTCATGACTACAAGCTCACGGCGCTCAGGAGTAAGTAGGTTTGTACTGGAAGCGCCATGACCTGTGCTTGCTGGATGGTTAAAGCCAGCTAGTACCGGTCGTGGGATATTCTGGTTGGCTATCAATAGGTTGTAAAAGGAGTTAAAATTCATTCCGGAAGCCATCGCATTGACATAATCTGTGGTCCCCCAGCCGGTCATATGACCACTATCACTGTCACCATCGCCACCGTTTTCCGAGTACTCGTAACCAGCAAGCCCGACGAACCTGTCAGTTTCCGAGTACAGGTCAGCTTTTGTTTGAGCATCAGCATAAAATGCGTTACCATCTGCGGGACCGGTCGGGCCAGCATGCTCCGTCAAGATGATGAAGTTGAGACCTGATGATTTGGCTGTCGCAAAAACCTCATCCGTCGTTGAGTCATCGACGCCATGATCATTATTTGCCCCAGTGTGGACATGGGTCGTACCAAGGTAGGTATTCAATTGATTCGGCACCGGTGGTTCCGGGTCAGTTGGCGGCTCAGGAGTCTGATCACTGGTCGTGAGTACGAGTTGAGGTTCTGTCGATGTCTCCCTGGTCGCGAGACGTACCGTTGTACTGTCGGCGCTCGACACCATAAAACTGACGAGACCGTTACTACTAACTGCGCCTGTCACGTCGACCTCATACCAACCAGTGTTCGAGCCGGCTTGGGTCATGTAGGCACTACTCGTTGTTTCCGCGTTAGCGGCGTTGTTCCATGTCGCCGTACCTTCTTCCCAGGTTGATACCGTCATTTGTTTGATCTGTAATACAGGTACAGGTTTACTCGTGACATAGAGGCGAAGTTTCGCGCCGGTCACTTCAGTGGTCACACCCGTGACGTTAAACTTGATGATCGCTCGTTTTTCATTAACGCCGTCAACTGAGCAGACCGGTGTACCTTGTCCACACACCGCCATCTTAGTGTCGAGACCGTTCGCTTTGTTCGGTGATTGGGTTGATAGTTGCGCATCTGCGACAGCGTCAAAGCTTAGACTTGCCGCACCAGCTTGGTGCCAGCTGCTCGAGGTAAGAACCAGCAGCACAAACATCAGCAGTGCAGCGGCGGCGGCTCCAAATATAGTCACTAGGTTAGGACGATTGATAGATTTCGTTGAATACAGGGCCATACATACCTCTCTGCTTATGCGTGAAATAAGATACTGCCGATCACCCCTATCTTTAGTATTGATATTACACCATATTTACAAAAAATGGATGGTCTCTCTGAATTATGGTCGACTACACTCGTATTTGTGCGCTACCTCTGTTAAAATAATGAAGCTATGAGTTTGTCAATCGGCATCGTAGGACTGCCAAACGTCGGGAAATCGACGCTTTTTAATGCACTCACCGACAGTGAGATCCTCGCCGCCAACTACCCGTTCGCGACCATTGAACCGAACACCGGTATTGTCCCTGTTCCGGACTCGCGGTTAACCGAACTGCAAAAACTCTACTCGGCTGAAAAAGTCATCCCAGCCACCGTCACCTTCGTTGACATAGCAGGACTTGTTGCTGGTGCTAGTAAAGGCGAAGGTCTTGGCAATCAATTCCTGGCGAATATTCGTAACTGTGACGCGATCGTACATGTTGTAAGAAGCTTTGTGAACAATGATATTGTCCACGTAAACGACAACGTCTCCCCCGTTGATGATATCGAAATCATAAACACTGAGCTGATTCTTGCTGACATCCAGACTATCGACAATCGTCTACCAAAACTTCAAAAGGAGGCTAAGGCTAACCCGAATGCACGCGAAGCGGCAGGCTATCTCGAAAGCCTCAAACGTCACCTCGAGTCTGGCACACCACTGAGCGCCCTCCCTTCACTCGATCTGGAGACTATCAGCGACCTACACCTCCTGACCGCAAAGCCTGTCATCTACGCATTCAATGTCGATGAAAATACTGTCGCTGATGGCAGCGAAAAGCAAAAACTCGCGAGTATCGTTGCGCCAGCGAAAAGCATTTTTATCTCCGCAAAACTCGAGGAGGAGCTACGTGGTCTCGACCCAAGTGACACCGCTGAGCTACTGCTCAGCTACGGCATCGAGCAGGCTGGTCTCCACCAACTTATCCATGCAGCCTACGACACGCTCGGCCTCCAAAGCTATCTGACCGCTGGACCAAAAGAAGTTCGTGCCTGGACTATCAAGCAAGGCTCGACCGCACCACAAGCAGCCGGTGTCATTCATGGCGACTTTGAACGAGGATTCATCGCCGCCAGTATCGTCAGTTACACCGACCTCATCGCGGCAGGTTCTGAAAACGCTGCAAAAAGTGCCGGCAAAGTTCGTACCGAAGGCAAGGATTACGTCATGCAACCTGATGATGTGGTCGAGTTCCGTTTCAATGTCAGTAAATAACTCTTTCTAATTTCGATAGCTTTGCCTTTCCGGCAAAGCGAGGCAAGACAGTCGGTAGTTTTAGCGCCGAGCGAGCCTGAGAAGTTAGAAGGAGTTATTTGAATCTAACTTACTGTAAATGCTGGTGAATCTGCTTAGCAGCATCAGCGATTGCACCCCAACTACTGCCATTACTGTAGATGACGAGTACGTAAACGCCCTTTGGTGAATAAACGATGGCCGAATCATGTAGGTAACCTTCGAGGAAACCAACCTTGTCTGCGACCGGCACACCGACACCAGCCGGAATACCCTTTCGATACACCTGGCGTTTCATCGCGTCGATGAGACGGGCGCGCGATGGCTCAGTCAGACCTAGCTGATTACTCTCAAGCTTTTGCAGAAATAATGCCTGATCGTTGGTCGTTGAGACAAACGGCCGTGAAAGCGTCGTCCGACTTGCACCGATGGCCCGTGCGTCCGACGTCAGCGTATTCCAGCCAATCGTCTGTCCGAACCATTCTGCGCAAGCGTTGTCTGAGTTCACGATCATGTTATCGAGACACTGTGCAAGTGTTTGACCTCCGCTCGTTGTCTGACCGAGGCTCATCTGGCCACTATCAACCCGTTTTAATACCGAATATGCGACAAATAATTTGTAAGTGCTCGCCGGGTGGTATGTTTTGTTGCCGTTCGCATTGACCCCGTTATCGCCAAGCTTGCGGACAGATATAGCAAAGTCACCTTTGTCTTTCACGAGATCGTTGACGAGCGCCTGTAATCCCTCGGGTGTTTTGCTGTAACTACGGTTGTATTTCAGATTTGGTGGTAACACAGCGAGTATTGCTGTCACCGCGCCATCGCCATCGAGCACCTGCTTTTGGATTACCTCAAATGTCGCGTCCTGGTTGATACCCTGACCGCTACTGCCGCTGACTCGTCCGGTCTCGATGCCATCGTGTGTCGTGATAACCGTCGTGCCTGGCGCGATATAGATATCTTTTTGGATAGTCGTGAGGTACGATTTGACTGCTTCGGCGCTCAACCCAATGGTCGGTTGCTTGGTTTTTGGATCTTCCGGGAATGCCAACCACGAGGCCAATGTCGTCTTATCTACTTCATAGGTTTTACCTGCAACTGACAGAGTTAATTTGTGGTCAGCAACCTTGCGGGCCTCAGCTAATAGTAGCTGGACGTCTTTGTCTGAACGGTCTGGCTTAACCGCAGTTGTCTGTATCTTTACGTTTAGCCCTTGCTTGCTTAGCGGCTGCGAGGTCAGTTGACGGCGCAGTTCATCACGCGAACACTTCTGACCGTCCTTTGCTGGATCGAGTTGAACCTCGCCGTTCTTCACCATGACGCCAGCGTTCTTTGGTGCGACTTCACACTCTTTGCTGCGTTCGGTCGCATAGAGCTCAAACTTGGCATCATCAGTTTTCGTAGCAACAGTCTGATTCGTGAGCGCACCTTTGATAGCGACTGAAAACGGCAAAATCCTTAGGTACCACGGATAGTCACTCAGTCCGTGCAGTATTTTGTCGTTATCAGTTACTACACCACTCTCCGCGAGTGGTACCGTTACTTTTTTGTCGCGAATCGTCGTTGTCACCTGACCTTTGGAGTATTCAGTTTCAAGCTTTGAGGCGACTGCCTGGTGGCTAGAAAAACCAACCGCTTCGCTACCAAGTCGTGCAAAAGGTAACGAACGATCCGATGGGTAGAATAGTTGTGCACCGACAACAGCAAGCAGTACACCAGCGATGATACCGAAAATGCCACGGTGACGTTTGATTAACGCCACGGCTCGTTCCCAAGCCTTGCGACTTCCCGACCCAAGTTTTTTTGTAGTTTCCACTAGGAGTTCATTATACCAATAAATGAAGAAGGCCCGTCTTCCTACGCAGGCTTGCGCAGGAAGACGGGCCAGTGCCCCCTCCCGAGAGGGCGTTTCTTCGGCTCTAGCTAAGCAGCCTTGGGGAACGGCACGCTGCGCCCAACCTTACGGGCAAAGACCACCGTGGCCTTGCTGTAGTCGTCGGCCTTGCAGCCGTACAGCACGATCCGAGGCGGGCCTCCTGGCCGAGACAGCGGCCGAACCGACCGCTCCTCAGACCAGAACTCACGCTTGGTCACCCGGAACTTGCAACCGCCGAAACGGATGATCTTGCCCCGGGTCAGCTGGCCCCACTTGTCAGCGACACCGTTGCCGGAACGCCAAGCGTGACCGGCATAGAACGTGCTGCCGCTCTGATCGCACGGCGGATCGCCGCGCTTGTCGGTGTAGACCACGTGAAGGTTGTCACCGATCTGTAATCGGCCATTCTTCACGGGGACCTTGACGATCGGGGCGCTCATCCCGATCGACGGTGCCTTGACCCGCCCCGAGGCGGCGTCCGCCGGTCCGACTCCTACGAAGAGGATGCCAAACACGACGGACGACGCCAGGAGCGCTCGAAGCGCCTTGGTCACGCCAGCTGCCGCTCACCGGTGGGCGGCGGAACACCAGGCCCGCCGCACGGACGGTTGTCGAAGTGGAGGACCCACTTGTCCTTGCCGACGACCTTGAACTTCTTCGAAGCCGGCTTGGCCTTGACGACAACCTTGCGGTCGCCGTGCGTCTTCAGCCAGACACCCTCGCGACGGATACGCTGCCCGTCAGCGAAGTAGACGACGCCACGCTCCGAACGGACCCCATAGAGGTCGCCGCTAGTGCGGCACTTGTCCACGGACCGAACCGCACCGCGCACCTTGGTGAAGCACGGCTTTGGCACGACCACGCGGTCGAGACGCTCGCCGCCAGACTTCAGGGTGACACGGGTACCGGTGTGACTCCGGAACCGAAGCGGCTCAGAATCACCAGCCTCGACCACGTAGCGCACCGAGGTGGCCGCCTTGCGGGGGTTCGAAATGCCCGGGCTCCAGGTGTTGACGTAGAAGACCGTGTCGCGGTCGGAACGAGCGTTCATCACGCCGGTCACGATCCGCTTGCAGTCCACGTCCAGGTTGCCGGAGGCAGGTGTAGGCTCCTCGGGAACCTCGCACTCACCTTCGTCGACCTCACCATCGCCGTCCTCGTCGACCCACTCGGTGCCCTCAGGGCATTCGTAACAGCCCTCATCGGTACCGGGGATCTTCGTCCAGGGGATGTCCGGGTAGTTGCCCCGAGGGGGCTCCTCCGCCGAACGCTCCCGCTGGTAGAGCGGCTCGTCCTGAACACTCCTGGTCTCGACGTCACGCGTGTCCGTCTCCGGACCCGGATTGGTCGTCGACCAGTCGGACCAGTCGGACCAGTCCGTGTAGCCCTCGTCGGTCTGCACCTTGTGCGCGTTGTAGCGGACGACCACGTTCGGGCCGCCGTAGACACGCAGGTTGACGTTGCCCTCGCCGAGCACGTTGTCAGGAATCCCGTCGGGGCCCCAGACCGCGTTGATCACGACGTCGGGGATGGTGTGCCACCCTGGACTTGGCTCCCAGTGACCCGGGATGACGTGCCCGTTGACACGGGTCGTCCCACCGGATACGAAGTCGTAGCCCTTGACGTCCTTGATCTCCTTCTCGCCGTAGAGCGGCACGCGCGTCCTGAAGCGCCACTCGGTGTGCGACATCGGGATGGAGCGCTCCCACTCATGGGTGCACTCCTTGGTGTTGCTCGTTGCGCTGGCGGTGGCGAGTGTAGAACCCGACACCAGCACCCCCAGGATGCTCGCGATCAGTGCGATCACGAGGCCTCCAGCAATGCTGCGCATCTTGCCGCTGCGATGAGTCATATGACCCAGGTCCCCCTTCCGGGACTCGTTGGTACCACGTTGTGAATGGGCGGCGTTGCTGAGATATAGCTAGAACCAAATTGTAAATTGCCTCGGGAGGCAACAACCATTTCCGGTTCAGCCTCACCTCAACATCACCGACCACCCACAAGGCGGTCAGACAAATACTATTATACCATACTTAAACTAAAAAATAAATACTTATGGTAATTTTTTCAAGAGGTAGAAACGTTCACGGTTACCCTTGGCGCCGGCCACATCACTATCGGCTTTGTCGACGATAACAAAGTAGCTCCTCACCCACATCTCAAAATCTTTGAGAATCTGGCGACGAACCGCATCGTTCTTAATAACGCCCTTATTCACCTGATGCTTACCAGCTTCAAACTGCGGCTTCAGCATCGCAACCACTTGTGTATTCGAGTCAATAATTTCAGCGATATGTGGCAAAATTTCACGTAGACTTATGAAACTAACGTCCATCACCACGACATCGGGTACGGTAGGTGGGATGAAGTCACGAACATCAGTCTTCTCATGCAGTTCAATACGCTCATCTGACCTAAGTGACTGATGTAATTGCTCAGTGCCAACATCGACCGCGTAGACCTTGCTCGCACCATGTTGCAGCGCATAGTCGGTAAAGCCACCTGTGCTACTACCGACATCGAGTACAACCGTGTCATCGAACCTGACACCTAGTTTTTCGGTAACGCTTGCCAGTTTGAGACCAGCTCGTGAAACATAGCGCTCTTCAGCCTTTAGAACAACGGTATCCGTATTTTGTACAAAATGGCCTGGTTTTGTCACGACCCGGCCATTGACCGTCACTTTACCGAGCCGTATCCAGCTCTCAGCCTGCGAGCGACTCGAAACCGTGCCGTGCTCGGCAAGAAATTGGTCAAGTCGCTGTTTCATCGCCTACTTCTTTCGTTCGCGGTATTCGCCAGTGCTCGTGTCGACTGAAACGACATCGCCAACTTTGATGAAGGCTGGTACCTTGATTACCTTGCCGGTCTCGAGCGTGGCGTCTTTGAGTACACTGCTCGTCGTGTCACCTTTGACGACATCTTCTGCATAAGTAACCTCGAGGTAAAGGTTCTTTGGCAACTCAACGTTGATGACACGCTCACCAAAGAATTGAAGGTTTACTTCGTCACCTTCCTTTAGGTAATCACTGGCGTCGCCCATGATATCGCCGCTGAGCTGGAACTGCTCAAAGCTTTCCGGGTCCATGAAATGAAACTCACCGCCGTCACTATACAGATATTGAACCTTCTTGTTGTTCACTTCAGCCGGTTCAATCTTGTCTGCACCTTTGAACGTTTTAGGGATGACTGCACCAGTCACAAGGTTCTTGAGCTTTACGTTGACGATAGATCCACCCCGCCCCATGACTTTCTGACTGTAGTCAGTGACGCGAAACGGCTGTCCATCGAGCTGAATAACGGTATTTTTCTTGAGGTCGGTTGGTTGGTACATTGTTACTCCTTACAGAAACATTTCAAATGCTTTTCTTGTTGCCGGTGTCAGCTCATCCACTCGTTCGTCCGCCTGTTGACGTGTCATTCTCTCGAGTTCACCTTCCAGCGCTGTCATGGGGACTTCTGGATCAAGTTCGAGCATAAATACCTCGGCCGTGATATCCATCGGCTCACCTTGCTTATAGGCGGTGACCCTCACAACGCCTAAGTGACTGAAGTCTTCTGGTAAAGGTTTGAGTGATGTTTCCTCGCTCAACTCTCTGCAGACTGCTTCAATTGGCGACTCACCCACTTCGATGCCACCACCGAACGAGCCTATGAGACCCGCTGCGCCGACGGTCGAAAGGTTTGGGCGCCGCTGCAGTAGGTAAGTATCGCCTTGTTTGATAAAGCCGATACTTACCTCCATCTATACCCTAACCCTGAGCGACAAATGGCATCAAAGCCAAATGTCGTGCGCGCTTGATCGCAACACCGAGCTGGCGCTGCTGACGGCTGTTGAGACCAGTCTTTGTACTAGGCTCGATCTGCCCGTAAATGTTTACGAATCGCTGCAGGGTTTTGACGTCTTTGTAGTCAAAGTATGCAGGGATATCTTTCTTGAATCGTCGTGCCACTTAGTTACTCCTTAAAATGGTATCTCACTCAGATCGATCGGCTTGTCGTCGATAGCTGGTGAGTCGTTAGATGCTGATTTGTTAGACGAAGATGAGCTGCTGCTAGAGCTGTTGCCACCACTTGGCGCGCCAGCACCGTCACCGACGAAGTTAAAGTCTTCGACGACAACTTCGATCTTTGATCGCTTGCCACCCGACTCTTTGTCTTCCCAGCTACGCTGGTCGAGTCGACCGCTAACGAGGACTGCACGGCCTTTACTGAGATATTGAGCGATGATTTCGCCAGGTTTACCCCAAGCGACGCAGTCGATGTAGCTGACATCTTCGTTTTGCTGGCCGTCAGCACCCTTCCAGGTGCGGTTGACTGCCAGACTAAAGTTCGTCACGCTCTGGCCGTTCGGCGTGTTGCGTGTTTCGGGATCCCGTGTCAGGTTTCCCATCAGTATGACCTTATTAAACCCCTTAGCCACGATTATTCCTCCTCTGATTCTTCAGATTTCTTGCTGGCTGCCTCGGCTGCTGCTGCCTTGGCCTTTGGATCCTCACTCACCAGCAGGTGTCGCAGGACACTGTCGGTGATGTTGAGGGTAGTGTCAACCTTGGCGACGTTCTCCGGAGGGAGCTGGATGACCATGTGAACATAGACGGCAAAGTCTTCCTTGGCGATGCGGTACGCCAAACGCTTTTTACCCCAGTTATCTTCACTGGTAATAGTACCTTTGTTGCTGGTGACGATGTCACGCACAACCTTGAGCGGCGTCTCGAGGTCTGCCTCGAGATCAGGGTGGATAAGTACGGTTAGTTCGTACTCTCGCATAATTGAGACCTCCTATGGACTCGACAAGCGGATGCTTGTCACGGCGACATGTGTCGCAGGTTAATTGATAACAGAGGTTATTTTACCAGATAACAGGGAAAATGAAAAGCCTAGACTAGCGCCGTGTGGTAGCGACGATAAGACGGAGAGCATCCTTGCTCATCACTTGTGGCTCGACAGTCATGAGTGCACGGACCTGTCTCATCACGTCGCCGCTCGACTCAGCCTCAAGAAACTGAGCTGCGAACGAAGAATCTTCGATCATAAACAGTGCCTGCATATCTGCTTTTGCCTTCTCGGCCTCATCCCGTCCCCTGAGCGCACCCATCGCGGTCAATGTCGTACCGAGCAGCTCTTTGACCGCTACCTGATACTCATCGCTCTCAGGGTCAATCTCCATCGGCTGGCTAAGCGCTGGTACGAACGGATTGGCTTGGCGGGTGATCTTCAGACCTGCCTGATCGTCCAGTTCATAGAGCATCGAACCCCTGTCGACAAGCCGCCGGACAGCATAGTGATAACCGCCATGCGGTTTTTCATGGAGCACGTAGGTTTCTTTTAGGTATTGGTTGTACGGATCGCGTGTTCCGAATGCTTTGACGGTTGACCCATCTTTCGGGAGTCGTGTGCTCGTGATTCGACGGTGATACACTGAAGCTAGCAATATGACGTCGTTTAACAATGTCTCGCCGGGATGTTCTGACGTCAACTCTTCGATGAGCGCGTCTTTTCTAGCCCGCAGCTCTTCCAGTTTATCGGGTTTCGCCTCCTGGAACTGCTCCTCCATCGCCGCCAGTGTAGCGGCCACGTCCAGTAGATGATCAATTTCGTCAGCGTCAGCATGCCTTCGTTCACCGAATGCATCAACGGTATCGGGTCTGTTGAGTGTTTCGACTGTCATTGTGCTGTTTTTGTTTGGGGTGCGAATACCTTCTACCCACGGTATACGCCTGTTGTTTTCAAAACGCAAGTGTTTTAGACGTTATCTTCGTTCGTGCCGTAGATATCATCGAGACTCGTGATGAGCACATCACGCGGTTTTGAGCCGCTAGCCGAACCGACGATGCCCTGTTCTTCCATTTCTTCGATGATGCGAGCCGCACGGCCGTAGCCAATGCGCAGGCGGCGTTGCAAGAGCGATGTCGAAGCTTTGCCAGCTTCAACGACGACGCGAACTGCGTCCTTGTACATGTCGTCGTCACCGCTACCGCCATCCATGTCCATGACGATGCCACCCTTGCCGTTGAGCTGCACTGGTTGCGCGACAATCTCGTCGTCGTATTGTGGTGGACGTTGCAGACGGAGGTGATCAGTAATCTTGACGACTTCTTCGTCAGTTACCCACGCACCCTGGATACGCTTTGGCTTATTCATGCTCGGCGTCAGCAGCAGCATATCACCTTGACCAAGTAGCTTCTCGGCACCGATCTGGTCGAGGATGGTTCGTGAGTCGATCTGCGACGCGACCGTAAAGGCGATTCGAGCCGGCACGTTCGCTTTGATGAGACCGGTGATGACGTCAACCGACGGACGCTGCGTCGCGAGCACCAGGTGGATACCGACGGCACGTGCCTTTTGGGCAAGGCGGACGATCAGAGCTTCGACGTCGCGAGCAGCCACCATCATCAGATCAGCCAGCTCATCGATCACGATCACGATGTATGGCATAGCTTCTTCTGAGTTCTTTTGGTTAAACGTACGGATGTCACGTAGTTTTTGCTCAGCCAACAAGCTGTAACGGCGCTCCATCTCGTTGACAGCCCACTTGAGCGCAGAGATGGTCTTTTCTGGCTCAGTGATAATCGGCGTGAGCAGATGTGGGATATCTTCGTATGGCGCCATCTCAACCTGCTTTGGGTCAACCAATATGAGACGCATGTCGGCTGGACTGTTTCGGTATAGGAGACTCGTCAGGAGCGTGTTAATCATGACTGACTTACCTGAACCAGTCTGACCGGCGATGAGGAGGTGGGGCATCTTGTTGAGTTCACCGACTACCGCATCACCAGCAATGTCTTTACCGATAGCAAACCCGAGTGGCTCGGAGATACCCATCCATTCGCGCGACGTTAATATGCCATGCAAACGGACATCAGCTGCTTTGCGGTTTGGTACCTCAATACCAACCGCACGTTGACCAGGAATCGGTGCCTCGATACGCAGTGCTTGCGCCGCCAGGTTGAGAGCGATGTTGGTCTCAAGCTGTGTGATACGCGTCAGCTTCACACCACTCGGTGGTTTGAGGGTGTACTGAGTCACTTTCGGACCGATGTTAGCACCCTCCATTTCGACGTCGATACCAAATTCACCGAGTGTATCCTGGATAATCTGGGCGTTATGCTTCACGTCACCAGCATCGGCTGGTTTTTGCTTTTTCTCAAGGAGATCCATGCTCGGGCCTTCCCAATCAGGGTCAGTCTTGGTCGTGAGAGCGTTCTGCTCTTCGGCAGCTTTATCGGTCTGGATACTGTTGCGCAGGCTACCCAAACGGCCCCTGCTCTCTCCTCCGGCATCGTCAACCGTTGGCACACCTTGGTTCAACTTGAGTTCACCGATAGATTTACTTGGCGTTGCTGAAGCTTTTTCTGCAATTGCAGCGTTAGCTTTGGCGAGTGAGCTTTCTTCACGACGAAATAGATTAATAAACCAGTCGATGACTGCTCGCGGTGAAACACTGAGCACAAAGAGACTCGTGACGAGCAGGATGATAACGCTAACAAGCGCGCCAATTTCTGGATCAACGAGCGTCATGGCTCCCTGGGCGTATACCCAGCCGATGATTCCGCCGTCCTCGTGAGAGGTCGACAATGCGGCAGGTTGGTTTTGCATCAACTGCACAAAACCGGCCGCTACGGTGATAAATAGGATGGTTGCCCCGGTGACGACACCTGGAATCTTGTTATTTTCAGCCTGAAAGATCTGGACTGCACGGTAGACGAACAGAATCGGTAATATATAGACCGCCATACCGAGGAGTGACTTGCCTGCGTCATAGGTAGCTTGCGGAAACGGTCCACCGCTACCGAATGCACCGAGCGTCAGCAGCAACGCCAATACGACCAGGACAACTGCCCCGACCTGCGGCCAAAATCCATCCGGCAAAGTATGCTGGCTGGTCTTTACTGCTTTTGCTTTCTTGCTCGCGCGCTTTTTTCGTTTTGCCATAGTGCTTATTTCATTATAGAGACGGCAGTATATCCTGTCGATATCTGCTTACCCTTTTTATTGTAGCATAATTTGCTACAAAATGCAAGAGGCTTATGGTTGCCCTATAACCCCTCTGGGGCTACACTGTTTTCAATTCTTCAAATAGACTTCAAACAAAAGGATGTGGGGAGAATGTCCCTTGAGATGTTTGATGGAAAGACCGGTCCGCGGCTGATCGCTCGCGCGCCTGTGGCTGAAGGTAGTTATGCGCTCATCACGACCGATGCACTCGAAGAGCTCAAGGTCTACGCCCCGCCAGGACTGATGTTCAACGGCTTCCCGGCACTGTCGCCGGTGCTCTCAAGTCTGCCGACATTTCTGTCGGTGCCGATGGAGGCGCGTCGTCAGGCACTTCATAACGAGTTCGATCGCTTCGAGATCAAGCTCGATCGCGAGATGCTTGAAGCATGGCGCATCCGTGACGCGCCTGATGCACCAGCTGGTGCTGTTCTCACGAACATTTTCACCCAGATCAATGACGGTTTGTGGCGGACGATGCTTGAACGCACTCGGACCATGGTCGAGAAGCTGCCAATATGCACGAGCATCATGGTCGGACGACCGCTCAGCTTGAAGCTGCCGAAAGGCCTCTTTGAAGAGCTGTCGACCATCGAGCTCGGCACGGTCACTGACGTCGTCATCTACAACGCCTAGCCCCACGCGCGTTGAGCACTAAAAAGAGCTCCGCGGTTGCGGGGCCCTTTTTAGTTTTATGCGAGATACTAAATTTCGCGGATGTGTTTGTTCAACTCTTCTTGTGCGAAGGGTTGGTGCTGTAGTTCTGGTAGAACTGGGGCTTGAACAACCTGAGGTTGCTGCGGACGACGCTGCTGTTGACCGGGTTGCTGACGACGACCATTTTGCTGTTGGCGTTGTCCGCCTCCCTGCTGCTGTCCGCCTCCGCCACCGCCACCAGTACCAATCTCGTTAATGACCGGGATGACGATCGGGGTTCGACGTGTCTGGTCATAGAGGATGTGCGTGATCTCGTCCTTGAGCTCTTTTTTCAGCTGGTCCATATCAGTTTTGCGACCACCGAAAGAACGAGCAACTTTTTGCTTCAAGTACTGACGGATGAGGTTCATTAGCTCTTCACTGTCACGCAAATAGATGAAACCACGTGAGATGATGTCCGGGCTTGTCAGGAGGCGGCCGTTACCGCGAGCTACTGTCAGCACAACGACGAACATACCTTCGTGACTCATGTGGATGCGGTCCTTGAGAACGACTTCGGAAACTTCCGCACCGCTGTCGTCATACATGACACCACCGACTGGGATACGACCGGTCTTTTTGGCAGAGCCGTCGTGATAAAACTCAACGACGTCACCACTGTCACAGACAAAGATGTTGTCGCGTGGAATGGCGCATTCTTTTTCAGCGAGGACTGCGTTGTGGTGCAACATGTGGAACTCACCATGAATTGGTAGGTAGTAGGTTGGGTTGAGTGCGCTGATCAGCTTGACGTGGTCATCGTAGTAACCGTGACCAGACACGTGGATCGGACCGATTTCGGTCAGGTGAGATTTGCCGTTTTGGATAACGTCACTTCCCTCGCGCATCAGACCGTCAACCGTACGGACGACGTACTTTTCGTTACCCGGAATCGGGTTGCTCGAAAAGACGATGACATCAGAGTTCTTAACCTTGATATGCTTGTGCGCACCCGATGCCATGCGGTTCAGAACAGCGTTGAACTCACCCTGTGAACCGGTACAGACGAGGAGCACCTTACCGTCAGGTAGTTTGACGAGGTCTTCCATCTTGACCACGGTATCTTTTGGAACCTTGATCGTGCCGGTGCGAAGCGCGAGCTCGACGTTTTGGATCATGCTGTAGCCAGCAAACGCGACCTTGCGTCCGTGACGCTTGGCTTCGTCGAGGATGAGCTGGATACGGTGGATCTGGCTCGAGAACGTACTGAGAATGAGTCGGTTGTTCTGGTACTTGTCCATGATTTGGCCGAAGCTTTCCTGAATCTCGAACTCACCATGCGTGTGCGTTCCTTCGGATTCACAGTTGGTTGATTCGTTCATGAGCAGAAGGATACCTTCTTTGCTGGCGATCTCGGTCAGACGTTCGAGGTCAAATACTTTACCGTCTACTGGCTTATCTTCGAAGCGCCAGTCGCCGGTATCGATAACGACACCAACCGGTGTACGGACGACGACAGCACAGGCGTCAGGAATCGAGTGATTTACCTGGACGAGCTCGATACTAAAGCTGTCGCCGAGCTGCACGCGTTCGTGCGTTGCTGGGTCGAGGACGTTGTACTCAGGCGTAAAGCCGCTAGTGGCTTCTTCCATGGTCTTTTCGACCATACCAAGCGTGAATTTACTACCGTAAACCGGTGCCGGGATGCGGTGGATTAGGTGACGGAACGCACCAATGTGATCGAGGTGACCGTGCGTGAAGACGATACCGCGAATCTTGTGCTTATTCTCTTCCAGGTAGGTTATGTCAGGCGTGATGTAGTTGATACCTGGGTAGTCCCCGCCTGGGAATAGGAATCCCATGTCGATAACGATGATGTCCTGGTCGTATTCGAGCGCCATCATGTTTTTACCGATACCCATTTCGCCAAGTCCACCGATCGGAATGACTTTGAGACCTGGTCGGTTTGGTGCCTGACGACGACGTTTCATATCAGCGAGGCTGAACTGGTTACCGCCGTAGCCGTTATACATCGACTTGTTCACCGGCACGTCGATGACATGCTGGCTTGCGCGAACATTGACGTTCTCACTGGTTCGACGCTGAGCACGGAATACCTCACCGCGACGGGTGTTCGTACTGTTGAGTACCGTGTTGTCTGATTTTTTCTTTTGTTGGTTAGGCCGCTTAGACATGTCGTCTTTAGCAGGACCTGCGAGTCTTCGTTGACCCATATATTTACTAATTTCCTTTCTTTTGTTGTATCAAAATAATTAGTTTCAGTTTGAGTAAAGGGGGTTAGTTTAGGCCGCTACACTCCCGTATTGGTTAACAATAGTGTAGCAGGTTACCCCTGTTTAAGCAACCGCCCAAAAACCACAGTATTTTCTATGGGCTTTGGGCAGTGCCCGTGGCTATTCACCACGGGCCTGCACTGTGACACCTCCAGGAAGAAGTTACTTACGCCGGGCAGGTTTGTTCTTGCCCCGGTACCACGGCGGTACATCAGAGTTCTCGGACCCGTAGAGCAAGCTGCCCATGGTCAAACTGTCCTCGCGATGCTTGGCGCGACCCTTGCCGCGCTCCCACTTCTCGAGCTTCTTGTTGAGCTCGAGGTTGACGTGGCCGTGCACAACGATCTTGCCATCATGCATAATCTCGACCGCCCAGACGATACCATGAGGCAACGTCGGGAAGCGAGAAGGCTTGCCGTACTCGGGCGCATGGCGTTGGTAGACCTTGAGCGGCAGCGTAACGACGGCCGTCGGCACGTCGTTGACGAAGCCGTAACTTACGTCGTAGAGCGCCTCGCCCTTGTTTGACTCGAACGCAACCTGTGCCGGCGCCACCTCGAGCTCAGGATCATCGAGCACATCCGACGGGGCGAAGTCCTCGAGACTGAGTAGTAACTCGCTGTTGGTCGAACACATGAGTGGGTTGGTCACCATCGACAGCACGCTGCGGTAGTGGTCCCTCAACAGCTCCTCGTCGAACGCGTCGATGAACCCACCGGTCCGGATCGATGCCGCGTTGATAGCGGCGATGGTCGAAAGGTTGAGACGATGAACTGAGGAACGACCGTCGGGGGCGAACAATCGCTCGATGGCAAGCTCGACAGGGTCGCTCTTTTCGAGCTGGTCGATCTCATGCTCGATACGACCCAGAAGTTCTTGGGCGGTAACCAGATTCTTCTCGCCACGCCCCCACCACTCCTGGTACATGCGTACCTCGTGCTTGAACTGGTTGATGTGGCCGTAGATCGGGTGATCATCGGGCTTGTTCGTGGTCGGTATCGCGTCGAGTCGCTGCTGCAGTGCCGCCAGACGGTCTTCGAGCTTCTTGGCAGCCAGTCCACGACGGTAGCCAGAGTACGCGCTCTGAAGCCGCCAGTCGTCGGCTGTGAAGAGGACTTCACCCTCGCTATCGATCACGTGGATCGTGAGGCGGCGATAGACATTCCCTTCCTCGTCACAGAACTGGAAGTTCCGAGCACCTCGTCGCTGCTCGCAGTATGCGAGCGGCAGGTAGAGGACATGGGTGGTATCGAACCAGCCGTCGCCCTCCTTGGTGGTGAGCAGCCTGCAGGCAAACTCACCGGCCTGAACTTCTGACTCGGTGGTCACCGAGCCCTCCTGCGTCGTTTCGACGCTGGTGTCAGAACTCATGGTTTTCCCTTCTTGGAATGTAGAAGTAGTCGTTTCGGACTACTTATCCTACGGAGTCAAAGTGCAATATTACTATTATAGCATACTTATCCTAATTATGCAAGTATTATATCTGTCAGTGAATGCTTTGGTCAGCTAGCTTCTTGGCTGCGAGAAAATCGTCGATGAGCGTTTGGCGCATCGAGCCGTTATATAGGGCGGCCGCTGGGTGGTAGAGAGGGATGACCAGGAATTCGCTGTCGTGATACTTCACCTTGCGGGCATGGCCGTGATCCTTGGAAATATGTAGATCTGGGATAAATACTGCCCCGCTATGTCGACCGAGCGTGATGATGACCTTTGGTTGGATGATCTCGAGCTGGCGCATCAGATACGGCCAGAATGCTCTCTTTTCCTCTGGCAGCGGATCGCGGTTGTTCGGCGGACGGTATTTGACGATGTTCGTAATGTAGACGTCGGCCCGAACTAACCCGGCAGCCTCCAGCATCTCATTCAGGAAACGACCGCTGGCGCCGACAAATGGTAGCCCTTGCTCATCCTCGGCTTTGCCTGGTGCTTCACCGATGAAGACGATATTTGCATTAGGGTTTCCATCACCCAGGACTAGTTGTGTTGCAGTCTCGCGCAAGTTTGGGCAGATATCATTTTCTAAGATATCTGCCTTAAGCTGTTCGAGAAATTCCTGCTTATTTAGCATCCTTCATACTCAGGTTCAAACGGCCGCGCTCATCGATGGCAGTCAGCTTCACCTTGACGACATCACCTTCTTTGACGACGTCAGTCACCTTTTCGACGCGGTGGTCGGCCATCTGAGAGATGTGGACCATACCGTCCTGGCCAGGCATGATGTTAACGAAAGCGCCAAACTCCATGACTTTAACAACAGGACCTTCATAAATCTTGCCGACTTCTGGCTCCTCAACGAGTGACTTGATCCAGTCAACAGCTCGTTTGATGCTGTCGAGGTCAACGGCAGCGACGGTCACGAGACCGGTGTCTTTGATGTCGATTTCGGCACCGGTTTCAGAGGTAATCTTGTTGATGGTCTCGCCACCCTTACCGATGATGGCACCAATCTTTTCTGGGTTGACCATGATCTTTTCGATCTGTGGGGCGTATGGACTGAGGCTGAGGCGTGGTTCGGCAATGGTTGTTAGCATGTGCTCGAGGATATGCGCACGTCCTTCTCGACCCTGCTCGAGCGCTTTTCGGAGCACTTCGACAGGGAGGCCATGAACCTTCATATCCATCTGAAGCGCCGTGATACCTTTTGCAGTACCAGCAGTCTTGAAGTCCATGTCGCCCGCAAAGTCCTCTGCATCCGCAATGTCGCTCATAACATACGGCGTGTCACCGTCCATCATCAGACCCATGGCGATGCCAGATACTGGGCTTTTCAGGGGTACACCAGCGTCCATCAACGCCAGGCATGAACTACAGGTCGCAGCCATGCTGGTTGAGCCGTTCTGGCTCATGATCTCGGTGACGGAACGAACGGCGTATGGGAAGTCTTCCTCCGATGGCATGACCGCAGACAGTGCGCGTTCAGCCAGGTAGCCGTGACCGATTTCGCGACGACCAGGTGAACCGAGACGGCGAATCTCACCAACGGTGTAGCCTGGGGCGTTGTAGTGGTGCATGTAACGACGTTCACCGTCACTCACTTCCATCGTGTCGACAATCTGTGCGTAGCTCAGTGGGGCTAGTGTCACGATGTTCATCGCCTGGGTAACACCACGAGTAAAGATGCTTGAGCCGTGCGTACGCGGCAGGACACCAACTTCGGAGCTAAGTGGACGGATATCGGTCAACTTACGGCCATCTGGACGAGCGTTGTCTTCGACAATTCCCTTTCGGACGTCCTTGTGAAGCGCGGTCGTGAAGGCTTCGTCGTATTCGCCGCGCAGGTCCTGGTATTCTTCGCCCTTTACCTCTTCCATCGCAGCATGGAACTCACTCTTGAGTACCGAAACGAGCTCGTTACGCTCCGGGTACGCCACACGGAGTGGTTCCCCAAGCTTGCCGTCTACCCACGCATCGACTTCTTTTTGAATATCTTCGTTTGGTAGGACGAGTTCGTATTCGAGTGCTTCGACACCGACCTTTTCTGCTAGTTCGCGCTGGAGTTTGATAGCAGCCTGGAATTGCTCGTGTGCCCACGCTATGGCGTCAACGACGACGTCCTCTGGTACTTCGTCAGCACCAGCTTCGACCATCATGACACCAGTTTCGATACCAGCTACGACGAGGTCGAGGTCGCTCTGCTCACGCTCTTCAGGAGTGAGGAAAGCTTTGAATTCGCCGTTGACACGACCGACGCGTAGACCAGCAACTGGGCCGTCAAACGGCGCACCAGTCAGCGTCAACGCAGCACTGGCAGCAATCATACCGATCATATCAGGACGAAAGCTCGGATCCATCGATAGGACACTGGCAACAACTTGGACTTCTTGGCGGTAGCCTTTTGGAAACAGCGGACGAATCGGACGGTCGATCAGACGACCAATCAGGATAGCCTCGTCACTCGGGCGGCCTTCTCGCTTGATGAAGCGGCTGCCAGAAATCTTGCCAGCCGCATACATTTTTTCTTCATAGTCGACGCTCAGTGGAAAATAATCCATCGCGTATGACGGACGACCACCGACCATGCTCGTACCAAGCACGACAGTGTCGCCGTACTTGACCATGACGCTCGCAGTGGTGCGAAAACCGACACGGTTAACTTCGAGCGTCAAGGGACGGCCGGCAAAATCACCGGATACAGAGATAATCTCTTTCCCAGTTGGGTTAATAGTAGACATAGACAGTCTCCTTCTTCATTGACGCGGAGAGTAACAGGTGTGAAGGCCATAGGGCGCTCGCATCTATCACCATCCGCTTGTTTTACTACTGACAATTATACCGCAAAAAAGAACTCCGCTACTTGCGGAGTCCGAGCTTGGCGACGATAGCCTGGTACGCGGCAAAGTCTTTGTTCTCAAGATATTTGAGAAGCTTCTTGCGCTTACCAACCATCTGAATCAGGCCGCGACGAGCCATGTGGTCGTGCTTGTTGACCTTGAGGTGTTCAGTGATTTCCTTGATACGAGCCGTCAGAACAGCCGCCTGAACCTGTGGAGATCCGACGTCTGTCTTGTGGGTCGCACCAGTCTTCATCGCCTGGGCTTTGGCTTCTTTTGTAATCATCAGTGGTCTACTTTACCAGAGAATCGGCGTTTGTTCAAGAGGTAGTCCTAACTATAAAGCTCGGTTTCAGGATCACGGATGACGTGTGAACCTTCAGGGCGACCGAACCAACGGTGTTCGCGCTGCGTGTCGTCGGTTCGCATGAGGTTAGCAAACAGACCATAGGCGAGGCGTGAACCCCTGAGGAGCACAGCATCCCGGGGGTTATCCTCTGGGTCATAGCCGCCGTTGACCATCGCGTATTGCCACTCTTCCATACCGCCACGTGCTGCGACCTCCTTTTGGAGGGCAGTCATGAAATCCGGCTGGAGGACGTACGCACGGTGAAGGTATGGACGCGCAGCATAATGAAGCGCCATAAGAGAGGTGGTTCTACTACCTTTGTTGCCGTCAATGTCGGGTCGAAACGGTTCATTCGCGAGTAACGCATAGAAGTTATTGAATCCGCGCTGCGTCTTTCTTGTCGTTACCCCCAGAAAGACTTCATGGGAAAAGTTATAGTCAGCCTTTTCGGAGTCCCTGACAAAGTAACTGCGAAATCGAACACTCGGTGAGACGGGTACTGCCGTATCCCTGTCTGGCCACGCAAGATCCAGTTCATTTGCCTGCGCTACTAGCCGCCTTGCTTGCGGAACACGACCTGCAATCCGCTCGGGTGTCAGCGGTCTCCCTACCTCAGCGAAATACGCCAGCGTTTGTTGATGGCGTTCAAGGGCTTGTTCTAATGAGGGTGCGTAGCGACCGACTCGTTCAGGCGTTGGATAGACACTCATGGGTAGCTCCTTATTATAGCAGTAACAGTATGTTTTGTCAAGCTAGAGTCAGAGTTCTTTGAGGAGGAATAGGGAGTCGTACGGCTGAACGGTTCTGGTCGCACCCGACGTGTATAACGTTAGTATACCGTTTCGGTTGCTTTCCGTCGAACAGTCGTAATAGTTCGCATCGAGCGTGACGGTGCGTGCGGTTGAACCCAGGTTGACGTACACGACACCAAGCGTGTAATCACGACGATAGAGCTGTGTCTGTGGTTGATAGAGATCGTCAATGGTGTTCGGGTTGGTCGGCTTACCTCCCTGCTGGGTCGTTGGCGTACCAAAGTTCCACCAGAAGAGTTCCCGTCCGGCATTGTCTGACGGCCTGGTCGTGACGGTACCGGATGTTCCATAGGCGCGAATCAAGAATCGTGGTTCGGTCGCCGTCGTACGCCAAGCCAGTAGCCAGGCACCATAGGTACGACGAATGTAGCGATCGATGGTTGCCGCGGTATCAACGCCCTTCCAACCGTTAGTCTTTGCCCAAACGATACCTTTGTTACCTGCTGCATTGACGATCGTGTTGCTGTTGTTGCCACCGCGCATCATCGTGATGGTCTGGTCGAGCATGTTTTCCATGTACGGTGCCTCGTGCAGGAAAAATTCCATCGCGTAGCCATCGTAGTAGTTGGCCGACATGGCGGTCTGACGCCAGCGCTGACCAGCGACCTGTGTCTCGTTTCCACCCGTAGCACGTGAGTTATTCACGAGGTAATTGTTCGCGTCGGCATTCAAATTCGGATGGCCATAGCTACTGAGCTTGTTCATGAGGGCTGCACGCTTGGCGTATTGGCGGTTTTCCCAGGTCTTATTGTTTGTCTGACCGCTGGTATTGTTGGTGAAATCCCACGGCGAGTCGTCCATCGTTGACGATGAGGCCATGTCGGTACCATAGCCGTCACCGTTGTTATAGGTGTAGATAGCCGTGACATCCCACCAAACTGTGTTCGTAACGGAAGTACTACGTAAATACTGAGCTACTTTGGCGTCGCCGACGTTCGTATTCGTAAAGTTGATCGCACTACCGCCCGAGGTTGTCGACAACTGGAAGGTATTGGCGGTCTGACCAACGATGTAGTATGGCCTGAGCGACGTGATACCACCCGGGATATCCGAGCCGAAGACGCCGACGCGTTGACCATTCGTGTAGCCATGGCCATTGCTCGTCAACGTATCACCGCCAGTTACGGCCGTAATCGTCTTGATGGCGTTGCGGTCCATCGCTTCCAGCTCAACTCGCGCCTGGTCAGCCAGGAACGCAGCACCATCGTGTGTTGCGCCGCGCGCATTGTCCCAAAAGTTAACCCCGTAACGCAGTGGTGTATTCGAGGCATTAAGGTATGGATTACCAGACAGACCAGCGTCACCACCAGCTGCACCGCTTGAGGAACCGATGTAAACCGGCGTGTAGGCACGATCACCATTACCGTGCGAGGCGGCCGTCGTCGACCAGAGACCACGGTAGACGTTATTGATTGTCAGCACACTTCCAGACAGGTTATAGTTTCCGCCGCTATAGGTCGGCAGGCCAATTATTTCATCGCCGACACGCACCCACGCGACGTAGTTTGCCGTATTGACCGAGTAAATATTTGGTCCTGGCGTAAGGTTTGCCGAGGCGATGATCGGCCACATCGTTGATGGCGTACCGTTCGGATGGTTCGTCGCAAGCCCTGACGGACGGGACGTTGGCAACGTGATGCTGATCGTCGTCGTCGAGGCGTTGATAGCTCCGGAGAGCGTCATGCCGGTTGTCGTCGGAATACATGATATAGCGAGTGGATAATTGCGTTCAAGATGTGCCGCCATCCGCATCGTACTAAACGGTGACCCCTGCGTGACGTATGAACCGTTGATATAGATACTGCCCTTGTGTGACGAGTTGCGTCCGAGCAAGAATTTGTCGCTTGCCCATGAATTGTCGTTGTCACGTAGTCCCGACCAGCCATGACCTTCCCAGTGCATGTAGGTGTACCAGTCAGAGACCTGGTTCCAAGAGCTTTGCGAGATATTGTCTGTCGCAGTCGTGCCATAAACATCAGCACCCAACTGGGATGCGAACATCGGTACGCTCAATTTTTGCGGTGCTCCGCCACCACCGGGTGGCGCTGCAAACGTGAGTGGTACACCGACTTTCCACGGCAGCATCGTGATAACGACCGGGGTGTAGGTAAATGACGCCAAGATTCCATACCCACCAGCCGTCGTCGTCCAGGTCTGACTCGTTGACTGCGCAGTCGTCGGGGTCAGCTGCTTTGTACTGACTTTTAGGCGATCGTTATCCGGTTCATCGAGCAAAGTCGTCCAGGTCGTGTCAGCGCTACCCCAGGTAACCGCGGCGGTCGTTCCGAAAGCACCTATGAGATACTTGGTACCACTTGCCAGCGTCGTCGTCGGGCCGATCGAAAGCGACGTCACGTTGGACGCATTGGCGATCGATGCAACGTTAAAGGCTGCCGGGCCAGGCAGCTCAATTATGACGAGTTCCTGGGCACAGTTAACGTTACTGATGGCATTCGTTCCAGCTGAAAAGCTCGTTTCACCACCGACGGCGGTCATGGATGAAATCGTGATACCGGCAAATGTCGAGCGTGATTCAACAGCATGCTCAGAGAAACCAGATGGAATAACTCGGTTTGTGATATTGGTTGCAAAACGGTGAATCGCTACGAGCAGGTTACCTGTGACTGCTGCCTGCGGCAGCGTCGTCGTAACGGTATACTGACCAGTAGTTCCAGCGACCGAGTTCTCTGCGTACTGTCGTTCTGACATCTTCGCTAACCTACTGTGCAGTTACCTCGACGACAAGCGTGTCGGCACCAGTGCCGGCCGCGTCAACGTCGACGGTAATATACTGACCGTTGGTTAGAGATGGCGTTTGAATTGTCGTGGTTACGGCAGTAACACCGCCAGCCGCGATGCTTGGTCGGTTACCAGACAGCAGTATGGTTGATCCGTTGATATTGACATCGACCGTCGTTGCACCTGAACTTGCTGCAGTTGATAGTGTCGCGCGCGCTGCAACGATCGTCAGCGAACGACCAGTATCGTTATAAAGCCTGATGGCGCCCGTACCGGTGGTAACAGCGCCCTCAAGCATAAAAGTGAACTTTGTCGCACCGTTGAGGCCGTCGCTACCAGCTGGTCCCGCGTCACCTTCCGGACCTTCCGCACCGACCATCGAGGTACCACTACCCCATGATCCGCCAGTTTTTGGACCGTAGATGGCATCGGCCTGGGTATCAAGGTAGACGTCACCGTCGTTTCCAAGCCCAGCTGATGGTGCAGTCGTGCCAGTTAGAAGTATTGCTCCTTCCGGTGACGCCCATGTTCCATCACCACGCAGGAAGGTTGAACTGTTAGCCGTACCAGAACCAAGGCGAGCTGTAGACATGGTGCCACTCGTGATATCACCAGCGGCATGGCTGTGGGTGGTGTTCGCTTTGCCAGCCAGTCCGGGAACAGTCGGGCTGGCTGCAGTACCACCGAGGTCACCGGTGAGTTGGAGAATACCCTTGACGGAGCTGGTGGCGTCTGGAGCGCCAGCAGCCGCTGTCGCATCGACATATGATTTGTTGGCAGCCTGTGTATTCGTCGTTGGAGTCGGAACGATCGGTGAGCTAGAGAACGTTTTGACACCAGCGACCGTCTGTGTGCCTGTAAGGTGAACGACGGAAGAATCATCAGCCTTACTCGCGAGGCCTGGCACCGTCGGACTTGCAGCCGTACCACCGAGATCGCCAGTCAGCTGAATAATACCTTTAACTGATGAGGTAGCGTCAGGTGCGCCAGATGCTGCGACACCATCAACGTATGACTTGCTTGCGGCTTGGCTGTTCGTGGTTGGAGTCGGAACGATCGGTGAGCTAGAGAACGTTTTGATTCCCGCGACTGTTTCGTTACCGGTGTTGTGTACGACAGCTGAGTCGGTCGCTTTACCGTTCAGCGCCGTCTGAGTCGCGGATGAAACCGGCTTGTTGGCGTCGGAGGTGTTATCGACGTTGGCGAGGCCGACAGCTGACTTGTCCAGCGTTTGCC
>ERZ761597.12-NODE-12-length-99899-cov-9.803243_pt1 | contig 99899 bp, 115 predicted proteins | sample MGYA00433093_ERZ761597 | MGnify/ENA primary metagenome ERZ761597 (study PRJEB28899, sample SAMN03785557) | bioreactor sludge metagenome | biome: EBPR Sludge; feature: EBPR Bioreactor; material: 0.22µm filtered reactor supernatant | place: Saint Lucia: Queensland... | reverse complement strand
GGGGTTTAAGGCTTGGATAAATAAGGCTGCACCCATTTTTACTCATAGTCCTGCTGACAGCCATATATAGTCATGGCACGAACCTTGGAAGCCCATTTCGCCGCTCACCACGCCAACCCGCCCGCGCCGTTCAATCCCGACTACAATCCCCGTTCGCACGAGTGGAGTCGTCAGGCATCTCAGAGCATGGTGGACGATGGATTCTATGCCAACCACACGCGAGAGGAGTGCGCCGCCGAGTACGCCAAACGGTATGCCGCCCTGAAACAACAGGGATAATCCTCAAATTCCCAGGTGCCTAGATATATAGTCATGGCACCTGGCATCTACAACGTCTCTTTCGTCTCGGGGTTAACTGGACAGCATCTCACCCATGTCGTCAAGGTGGATGAACAGGGACTGCATTACTGCAAATCCGAAATCACTGGGATGTTTAACAAGACCGTACCCTACGGCAATGAGGCTATGGGCTTCACCTGGAGACGTATCGAGTAGGTGGCTATGCCCATATAGGCAAAGGGCACAGGGGCAATATGGGCAGGCAGCACAGCACAAAGGGGGAGGGGGGTATCTAATTATTTTAGTTACATAAGGAAGAGTGTTCCGCTACCCCGCCATTTTTTTCGGAGTCCCGCTTTCGAATCAGCTACACACTTTTTATTTTTTTAAAAAAACAATCAAAATTAACAAGGTGGTGGGACTCTTAAATTTTAAATAACAAATATGTTAAAAATGTGTATGTTTTGTAAAAAAGAATTTAATACTAGTTATTATCTTCCTGACGGTCGGCGTGTCCGTTGTGATAAGCGCACAAAGTGTTGGGATTGTTTGCCAAGGGACAGAAAAAAAATAGTTCGTGGAATAGAGTCTAGTGTTCATCCTGGTGATACTGTATGTTGCGGACGTTGTGGTAAAAGTTATAAATATGTTGATATTGGTAAGAGCGAGAATAGATATTGTCATTCTTGCAGATATGAGCTACTTTGTTCAGTATGTCAAATATGTGATATTCGCTATGCTGTAAAAGCGCTACAGAGAAACACGGGTTTTATTGATTTGTGCAATGCTTGTATTAAAAAGAATAGAAGTATGTTAATCAAATTAAAGTGTGTCAAATATTTAGGTGGTTGTTGCAAAAAGTGTGGATGGAGTGATTGTCTTTGGGGTTTGGAGTTTCATCATCGTGATGAAAGCGAGAAATCCTTTACCATAAATGAGCATTACAATTTATCTTGGGGAAGGTTAAAGCATGAACTGGACAAATGCAATCTTTTATGTGCGAACTGTCATAGGCTTGCGCACTACAATTGTTGCACGAAGTTACATCAATACTTAATCTCGGCAGAAATCTCTTTTAACAATGATTTTCTTGTCAAGCACCCCGGTGTCTAAATTTTTAGGTACCCCTTTTGAAAGTCATTCCTACATCCACTGGTATATACGCAGAAAAATATAAAGAATTAGGTACCCTTTTCAGAAAATCGCGCAAGTAGTTGGGTATATTACTATAGAGTGTAAAGGAAGAATCACCGAATTTTTCCTCAAAACTATTTTATGTGGTATAATCCCTTTGATGAAAAAGCTACTCATTATGGTTGCGTTGCTTCCTGTTGTTGCGTTCGCGCAGAACAGCGAGTTTCGCACGTATTCGTTGAACGACGGCACTGTTTATATCAAGAACAAGAGCAATCTTGTTGGCGGCAACTCTTGGGAGGCTGGCGTAAGCTCACCTTTGTTTTCGAGAGGAAACCTTGGCGGAAGTTGGAACAGTGGTATCGTCGTAAATGCTGATAGTCCTTGGCAAAGCAGCACATGGACGGCTGGCGTAACTTTGAGTTATCGTCTCAACCGCACGTACACTGCCTACACCAAGACTGCCACAAATCTCAAGGGAGATTTTACGCAGGAGACTGGTTTGCGGACAGTATTGTTCCGCAGTGCAGACTATTCGGTGTCTGCCAACGCTGGTTATGTGTTCGACTACCCTTGGCGAGACAGAAGTAAGCCTCGATGGACTGTTGGCGTCACTGCCGCATTCCCGATTCGAAACTTCAAGTAAGGTGTTTTGTCCTGTGTCCACGGATGAAACATTCTGTGGCACAGGACTCTCCTTTTTTATGGATTAAGACAATGTGGGCAAAAGGACCGATGCCTGGATATCATCCCAAGGATGATTTTCGTAGTTTCCACCCCGACGCAGTATGTGTCAAAAAGCATGCGATATGCAACATTGTGGGGTATGTTGTTTACATGTCTGCTGCCGATGCAAAAGCCGACATTCGCCCGATTGCTTCGGCTGGCAATGCAAAAGATGCTTGGAGCAAGGCGTTGTCAAAGTTGTTCAAATATGATTTTGTCAACAACGTCTACATTCCCATCCCAGAGGATAAATCATGAAATTAACAATAGAGCAAATTGACGAACTTTTCGAACGTTCAAAAAACGACCGAGCCATTATTGTCGGCAGCGAAGTGAGACAGCTTGCTGCTGAATTGAAAGAGGCTCTTATTGAAAACGAGCAGTTAAAGAAAGAGTTAAACCGTTCGGATTAGAGTATAATACAGATATGTCTGAAAAATGCGATTCTGTAGAAAGTGGTTGCAACTGGGGTTGTGGTGTTGCAATCGGCGCATTGATTGCTTTGACTTTTTTCAGCAGTTGCGCACGAGATATCGCGTATAATATAGAGCGCGGTAGACAGGAAGCCATCACCAAGGGCGAACAAGAGCGTTTGGAGTTGCACAAGTCCACGGACGCAGAGAAGAAATAACATGCACTACCTTCCTATTTTCATGCATTCGAACAATGCCGAAGACAGCATCAAGTCTCCTTTCTACTATGCTTTCGACGGCAAGCGTGTAGCTGTCTGTTTTTGTGTTGACAAAGATTTCGTCAACGAGCAGTTAGAGATTTCCCGCAAACAGCATTTCACCGAAGAGTACATTGAGAAGAGCGACGGTTACTGGGGATTGGGCATGATGGAATTTGGCACAATAGACCAAGTTGTAGCTTTCGTCAAGCGTTGGAATGTTTTAGTAGACACTAGGATTGGAAAGATTGCTCCTTCGTCGTTGGCGTTATGGAGAGGCGACGAGCCTCACCGATTTATCACATTTGAAGATATAGAAAAGCAAGTCAAGCTTGCATCTCAAGAAGTGGTGCAATGATGAAAAAGAAACAAAAACAATTAACTGTTGTTGATTTGAAGATAGATGATGTGTTATTGTATATTCCATGTCCGATTCTCACTCGCATCATCAAGAAGATAACGCCTCGCACTGTATTTTTCCATGATGGCACCACGATGTCTATTAATGCTTTAGACAGTGGTTTGTCGAATCATCAGTTCGAAGTGACTCGTAACGGCACATTAATTTACCCATAAATCCAGAAGGGGCATTCTTCCCCTTCTGGATTTTCCTCATTATCCGTTTGACTGGGGTAGAATATAGGTCATGCCTCAGTTTACCATTACGAAGGATGAATACAATGAAGCGATGCAATATCGCGTTCAGAAGCACAAAGAATACATTGGTGCTATTATCGAACGGATATTCAACGCACATGAGTCAGCGCGAACAAAGCAAGAAGAGCACAACGACAAGCTGAAGAACACCCCTAAGTGGCGCATGGCATATTGGAAATTATTGTTTAGTGCTTGTGAACACCGAAGATATTTTCTACCCGAGAATGAAATCATCGCATTAAACAACTTCTGTCAAGAATTATGGAGTGAGCAAAATATATTCTCCATGCCTAGTGTCAACGGTTATTACAATGACGTGCTTGACGATATGCAGTATTACAATCCTTTAATGAATGACTTGCATCATTCTATAAGGAAGCTCAACCGTTTTTTGCGTTATCAGCGGGACGTTGATTTTTGGCCGAAAGACGAAGCTTCTTTCACCAAGGAAGAGTGGACTGAGCGCACGATAGGCGGTAATGGATTGAGGACGTACTGATGCGTGTATTTTCTACAGATGAAGAGCGAAAAGCGCTGTTGAAGCGTTTAAACGATGCTCCCGACACCGAGGAGATTCGTTTGGCTATTCGCATTGTCGAAGAGGCGATGGATTATGCTGATTTGCGTGATGCTATAGAGAAGATTTTCGACGTACCGAGATGTCCACAGACTTTGGAAGAGATATTTGAGAGCAAATTGGTGCATCACGAGATGCGTCCTTTCTGTACACTTATTGATGAAATCCACCGAGATGTAAAGTTGCAGAAGTTCAGGGGTTTTTATTTTCCAAAGACGAGTCCTGCTAAACCTGGCAAGGTAAAATACGACGAGGAAGGTTTTATCGAGTTATGATGAAGTCCACACCAGCCAGTAGGAAAATTTTGCGCGATAGACTCGTTGAGGCTTTGCACAACACCCCTAACAACAAAGAGTTGAAAGATGCACTCGACATCGTTGACGATTTGATTAAATACCACAAAGAGTTGCAGAACAAATATGCTGTGTATGTATTGTATGATTCAACTCGTAACATGATTTATTTTTACAAACCATCCGACATGTCCATAATAGGTGAATATGATTGGGATGGAGACGGTCAAGACTTGGGTATAGTATTAGAAGAAACCCTGTATTTGCCATAATAGGACAAACTATGAAATCGAACATCGAATCACGCCAGCGTTTCAAGGAGCGCATTACAGAAGCTTTAAAAACCATCACAGACAATGATGAGTTGGAAGAAGCTTTAGCTATTGTCGAAGACCTTGACGAGATTATAGAGATTAATGCTCTCGTAGCTGAGTATTTCTATCATGCGAAGAACGACGCATACCAACGCTGGAGTTATGATGACGACGACGATGATATCCATAGTTGTGGAGGTTACAATCTGACTAAGATGTACGATTACATCATCAATCGCATGGATGTATTTCTAGGTGTCGGCGTGCATGGCGGTTTATGGAAGAATTCGCAGCACTGGATGGCTACATTGATTACCCAGCTTGTGAAGAAGGCTGAAAAGGATGGTTGGGATTTCAAGGCTGTCACCCCCGCCCATGCTCCCAATCCCTTTGTCAACAATCCTTTTATCGTTCAGCCTTTCCCATATATTCCTGCTGCACCTGCTAAGCCCACACCGCCACCTTCTCAATATATGACCCAGCTAGGTGCCATTATAAAGCAAGCCACCAACGGCAACACCTCTTTGGTGACTGTCACTCACAAAACGAATGGTGATTTTCATTTAGAGACTACCAAGGGCAAGGCTTTACTCACACACAAGTATGTTTCCTCTCAAGTCAAGTTAAAAAACCTTGACACAGGATATTCAATAACATTTGACGACAAGCATTTGTCACAGATTGCGAACACTCTCGGGCATTGGTTGGTGTAACATGTTGAGAGGTACACCCACAGAAAGAAGGGCTATCATCGCACGTCTTGAAGAAGCGTTGCGTCACAATCCAAATTCTGATATTGAAGCCACCTTAAATCTATTGAAAGATTATGCATCTATCGAGAAGCAACTTCTTTATCTTGCCGAACTGCATGATGAAATTTTATTGAAAATCACAAACAGTGAGCGATGCAACGAGCATATAGATGGTTTTTTGATAGAGTTCCGTTACATTCCAGAACTCATGTCCAATCATCCTGAAATACAAAAAATCAAGTTTGCACACGATAAACAAAGCAAGGTTAAAAATATCAAGAATTACACCGAGGTGAATCGTGATGTCAATGCTTATGCGGGCAAGTGTCAGAAGTGTAACAATTTTAAGTTTAACTTCCGTGCCAAGTCAAAGATGGGTAATATGAATTGCAGGGATTATTGTACCGATTGTTATGGTGTGTGTCGTGGTTGCGGAAAAGAGGGTGAATTTAAAATGACGGGGATTCCCCAGTGCATCTTTTGCGCTGGTATTGGACTGTCCACCACGACGCAGCAATTTGTCACACCAATATCAAAAACAAAAAAACACAGGCACTCACCTCGGGGAATTTTAAGACGATTGCCGCGTTTCGTTGTAAAATATGCGACAGTGTTTTAAATCAAAAAACGGGCAAGTGTCCAATGTGTATAGCACCATGTGTGACATGCGGCAAAAAACTGACGAAATCTTCAATAGTGGCCCAGGGGGGCGAGTGTTTATCGTGCTATAATAAGAAAACGGTGGTGGTAAACAACAACAACGCTCCTGCGAAATCAAGTTTTTTAAAACAATGCAAGGATAAAATTATGAGTTTAATACGATGAGCAGACAATTATTTCACAGTACACTAGAAGAAAAGAAAGCCATGTTGAGGCGCTTGGAAGAGGCTTACGCTTCGTCTCCGCACGAAGAAGTAGGCACTGCGATTCTTGTCGTCAAAGACTCAATTTTATTACACGAAGCTCACAAAACATTTCGTGAGTTGGACACTGTTATCACCACGTGTCAGGCTCATCCTTCCAAAGCTGTAGGTAGTATTGTTTTTGCAATGGGTCAGTTTTATGCTCGTGTTGCGAAAGCCAAGCGCACCCCTTAAATATCATGTCATATATATACGAAATTGGATACGGAACATACGAGGAAAGTTGTTATTCACAGCTTGTCCATCGTCGCAAGTTTTCTCAGAGTCGTTTTGAGAAGATGGTGTTGGATTGCATTGTCGATGCCGCCCGTCGTCATTACGAACTGCACTTAGATTCTTGGCACACCGACAGGTATGCCAAGTATCGTGATGCTGACGAAGATACGGATGGCGAAGAAAAGATTCCAGGTCGCAAAGAGGAGTTGTTGAATGCGATGGGATGGCGTCTTCGTGGTGACGAGGAGATGTATCTTTACGATTTGGCGCGGGCATATTATCCAGACGCTCCTCGTTTGTCATATCAAGAACTGCACAATGATGTTGTTAAACTGATGTGTGAAAAGCACGGTTTTAAGAAGATTGAGATTTTGCGTTCGGCATATTTCTTTGGTTGGTCGAACTTATGCATCAAGGGTGATTGGGGCAAGGACAGTGGCAATGCGCTTCAGAGGAAGGCTGTGTCTTTGGTTCGTCGTCTGGTATGTAAGGGCGAGCCCAGCAGCGCGGAGAAGGGATGGAGCGCATCTCGGAAGAGGGCGCGACGGGGGGAAACCGCTGCTGGAGAAGAGGAAGACAAACAGTTGTGTTTGGATTTGGGTGTGGAATACATCCCTTACAACCACCCGGATGCAGTTGAGGCACGTCGCGTTTTAAAGGAACAAGAGGCTGCGAGAAAAGCTAAAACTAAATTTTACCAAGCGGTTGCCAGAAAGCGGCTTGGCGGCAATGCCACCAAAGAGCAGATTGAAGAATTGGCAAGCGACATGATGATGGAAGAAGTGTTTTCGACAGCATTTGACGGAAAAGATGAGTAAAGGATTAATTTTAAGTTCAGTTTGTCATAAAGTCGAGCAGTTCCCGCAACCAGAGATTCTAAAGAATCCGGGCGGGGATTGTTTTGCTTGCGCTACTTTTGCAGCATTGCGCTGGATGTATCCCGAGCGCGAATTTACATTTGACGAAGTGTGGGATACTTATACTTTGACTCAGGTAAATAGCGACGGTACTTCTTTCGATTATTTAGGCAACTCGTGGTTACAATACCCACATGTATTCAAGAACATTGTGAAAAAGCTTGGTCTTAAAGATTTCAAGTGGAAAAAGCGAAGCAGTTATCCAAAGTTCAAGAGATTTGGATGCGACGTGGCTCATTGGAACAGAGACCATGCTCAATATGGTGAATATTGGCACAAGATGCGCGACGACATTGTTTCTGGTGGCGTTGTTTTTCTTTCAGTAAATATGGAAGGCGAAGGACCGTGGAAAGACGGTCGTTGGAATAATGTAGACCACGTGATTTTGATTGACGGCGCACGAGAGCGACAAGTGCCCATAGAAGCTGTTCCTGGCGCTTCCCGTATTGATTGGGAGTTACATACAGTTTGTTCTCGAAAGGGTTGTCGTTGGATAACGGTGCATCAGTTATTGGATTTACACGGTGCTGGCTCTTGGCACGTATTATTGCGAAAAGGTAAGAATTAGCAGGGCGAGGCATATGGCGTGACGGCATGTGAGTGCTGGCACCCATTCCGAGCCCAAACTAAGAAATTTCATTTAGTGTGACATTTTGGTTGTATAAAATGGATATTATGAAACCAACGTTGGGTGAATATATGAACATGCCGCCGCTCACAGACGAGCAAAAACAATTTGATATTGCTATCGCTGAAAAAATCATGGGATGGAAGCCGTTAGACCCAAGTTTACAGTTGCAGCTTGAGCAACACATTCTTCCAGAATCCACATATCCTTTTTACGAAACTTTTAGTGAAAAGGGTATGGTCACCTACCATCCAACGCCTTATCATGCGAACATGTTCAGTCCAAGTATTTCATCAAGTGATGATACTGCGGTATTTTTGATGTACATTTCTAAATATCCTGAGCAATTGCAAGAGCTTATCACAACTCTCCACTTCATTCATCATCAAAGGTCGTTGAAAGATGTTGGTTTCAATCCAACAGATAGTTACTATCGGGTTACAAAATACTATCGCGCAGGCGACTTTTCGACCGCTATTTGGCATGCTCAGAAGCACGACAGCATAACTGACAAAGAGCGAAATGTTATCAAGGAAATCAATCAAAAATTCCTGGGTAAGTACAGTATTCACACCATTCGCTTCAACGGCACTCTATTTGAGGTATACTGTAGCAACAAATCTTTGATTACAAAAGATATTGAGGATTATTTCGCCAATCAGGGGTATTCTGTAGTTTTTTATGAAAGAGCATAATTTTGTTTCTAGTGTTGATGTTGGAGCCGAGGGCGAAAAAATCATTCACGTACTTTTGGAGTCGCTTCCATCTGTGAAAGATGTGTTGTACGTGGGTAAAGACGAGGCTTATCAAAAGCGCGACATAGATTTTGTTGTCACTACTCACGATAACGACACTTTGTTTTACGAATTAAAAACCGAGCCAAAGGCTGCATATACGAACAATCTTTTCTTTGAGACTGTCAGCAATCAGGGTTATGGTACTCCGGGCTGTTTTATGTATTCAGAGGCTCACTATTGGATGAGTTACGTGCCTCAAACTGGCGACTTGTATGTATTCCCGTTAGAAAAGTGCCGTGAGTTTGTTTTAAGTATCAAAGACAACTATACTTTAAAGAAAATTAACAATGGTGTTTATTATTCTGCTGGTTATGCCATTCCAATTTCTGTAGTTCGCGGCGGCGTGGCTCACAGTCATCGAAATGTGCGCGACTTTGTGGATTATGTCTATATTGAGGCTGATTCTAGGCGGGGCGTCCAATCTTCTTTCCAAAACGTTATTTGGAAAATCTAGGCTCGATTATTTCCTCAAAAGCTGTTTCATGGATATAATGAAGCATGGGAAGTATTAGTAGAGCATCACGCATTGCGGATGAGGTGTCTTTTTTCAAGCGCCTTTTTCGTGATTGTGATATAATTTTTACAGACAGCATAGCGAACGACTTGATTCAGATTCTTGGTCAAGGTCGTCGTCTTACAATTAAGTTTGGTGTTGACCCGACCGCCACTCAGTTGCACCTGGGCTGGATGGTGCCTTTGCGTCGTCTTCGTGAGCTTCAAAATCGCGGTCACGAGGTTATTTTGGTTATCGGTGATACGACGGCACAGATTGGTGACCCAACTGGCAAGTCGGCTACTCGCAAGATGCTGAGCGAGCAAGAAGTGAATGTCAATATTGAATCTCTTCTTCCAGCATTCGGCAAAGTTCTAGACATGTCTCGAACAAGGGTGGTGCGAAATTCCGCTTGGTGGGGCAAGATGTCTGCAACAGATTTGCTTTCAATTTGTTCCACTGTAACAGTTTCTCAAATTCTTGAGCGAAACGATTTTTCCAATCGTCTTGAGAACAATCAGAGCGTGGGTTTGCACGAAATCCTTTACCCGATTTTCCAGGCACACGATTCTGTGAAAATCGGTTGTGATATAGAGTTGGGTGGTTCTGACCAAAGATTTAATTGTCTTTTGGGTCGTGACCTCATGCATCGCGCCGATATGAGTCCGCAAATGGTGGTGTTAACTCCGCTGCTTGTCGGCACAGACGGCACCCATAAGATGTCGCAATCTCTTGGAAATATTGTCTCAATTACAGATGCACCCGAGGATATGTTTGGCAAGGTAATGTCGATTCCAGACAATCTGATTGCAAACTGGTGGACATTGTTGCAAATTCCATTTGAGGAGCGTCTAGATGATTTACAAAATGGAGTGAATCCTAAAATCATCAAGAAGGAATTAGCTTCACACATTGTGCGCATTTTATGCGGAGACGAGGCTGCGGAAAGGGCTGTAAATCATTTCGAGATGACATTTGAAAAGTGCGATTGGCAATCAAATGCCGTCGAATTGTGTGTTGATTTTCCCGAATCGCCACGAAGTTTGGCGTCTTGTATGGTAGAATGTGGATTGGTAACTTCCACAAGCGAGGCTAGGCGATTGATTCAAAATGGTGCTGTTGAGTTGGGTGGTGTAAAGATTGACAACCCAATGTTATCCGTCACCGCAAACGACATTCAAGATAAGTTTATCAAAGTTGGCAAGCGCCGATTTGCCAAGTTGGTTGTAACACAATGAAGAAAAAACAAGACGAGCTAATTAACATACAACAATCAATCATCGACAGCATCCAGGGTATCAGCACCTTGGTAGACTCTGTAAACGAAATGCCAGAAAAGGTATTTGTTGGCAGAGTGTCCGAAGGTGCTTGGGCTGGGGTGTTTTATGAAGATTATGGCATTGGTCTAGCGTGTTTTGTTTCAATCACAGACTGTTTGCCTTGGTTGGACACCTTGCATTCTCAGCCGATTGAGATTGTTCAGGTGACAGCACTAGAAGCGGCATCTATTGCCAAGAGAGTAAACTTGGAATACATTCACTTGTTATCTAACGAAATCAGAAGTCCTTTAGGGCATTTTTCCACTTCAGCGAGGTATGCATAATGGCATCTCTTATTCCCGTTGCCCCCGCAGGCTTACTAGCCCCAACTGTTCATATTCTGCGCAATGTTAAGATTTGTCAGGCTGGAGATTATGAGGATAAGTTTGGACAAATCCACAGACATCAGTTGTTTCAGTGGTCATCAAACTATCGTAAAAATGGATATGTACCCATTCTGTTGGAACACCAGCCATTCACATGGCCATTTTTCGGCTATGTATATTCCCTTTCAGTTGATACTGACTTTTTGATTGGCGATATTTGTCTCACAAAGTATGGTCTTGAAACATTACTGGAATATAAAGACCGATATATGGGTTGTGGATGGAGCGTTGGCATTCTAAAAGACAAGAGTTGTATTGGAGAGTTAACGCTGTGTCGTCATCCTCGTGTCAGCACAACTCACATTATGTCTTTGGGAGAAATCAAGATTGACCCACAAGTGTTGAAGAGCGTTGGAATGAGAGATACTAGTGGTGAATCTCCAATTGGGGACCAGGTTGTTTCTCTTGTTCGAGAGATTATTGATTTCGAATATCGCGGTGCGACAACAATGATGGAAGAGAAGATGATTCAGCTTCAAAAACTCATTATTGACAACAATATTCAAATTGATGATGTTATAGGGTAAAATAGAACGATGCAACCTTACATTGGCATTACTGGATTGACAAGCGAAGAGGAAACTGTATTTTGTTTGAAGCAGATTCCTAAAACGCCCATGCGCCGATTTATGGCAGGTGTTTTGCTATCATCTAAGACGATTAATGGTGGCACCAACAAGTATCCCGTTCGATATCCGCATCACAAATCCATATCGAAAATCTTCGTTTCCGACGAACGATGTTTAAACATGATTCACTACGTCACCGACGACAAAAGCACTTTGGTGCAGCAGTTATGTGATGCGGCGGAAATTGGTGGGCGGCATTGTCACGGATTTCAGTTAAACATAGTTTGGCCAGATATTCATGATTTGATGGAAGCAAAGAAGTTGTTGCCAGACCATAAGTTTGTGATTCAATGTTCTGGCTCTGCCATACGAAAGATTGAAGACAGGTTGCATTTCAACACGGCTATTAATTTGAAGCATATGATAGACCTGTACAACGATGCTGGCGTCATTGACTACATGTTAATAGACCCTTCGGGTGGTCGTGGCATCTCGTTTGATGCCGAGAAGTCCATCGCTTTATTAAAGCCTCATCTCAATCAAAGTCAGTATGGGATTGGTGTTGCTGGTGGTTTAAAGGCACAAACTATTCAAAATCTCATCCCTGTACTAACAGAAGTTCCACACTTAATGTGGGATGCCGAGGGCGGCTTGCGAACAGAGGATGATGTGCTCGATTGGAGTGAAGCACAACAATATTTGAAATTATCATTCGGATTAGACGAACTAATCAAAAGAGGAAACAAATGAACACAGAAACAAAGAGACCCGCAAAGAACACAGAGGAGAATATTGAAGCAGCCATTGATATGCTTTTCCCTTCTGTTTGGGATTGGTTACAGTCGGCTGGCGATTCTCAATATGAGAATGAGGAGCGCGAAGGTGTTCGAAAGGATTTAAAGAAGGCTATTACAAGTTGTGTAGGCGATTATGATGGTTATAAAATTGCTAAAAACTTAGATGACTGGTGCATGTGGGAGTGCGATGCCCAGTTGGTAGATATTCTCGATTCATTTTGGCATTTTTCAGACAGAGTGCATCACGAAGCAGTAAAGCAGTGGGTGCAAGAACAGTCAATTAATCCTCAACATTCTATTGGCGACAATATCACTGTCAAGGTACTTGACAAGGAGTATACAGGGGTGGTGGTTGGTTTAAATCCAGTCTCCGCAACATACACTGTCAACATATCCGAGTTAGGGCATAAGAAATTCAGCATTGATGCTCATGGCGGCGTGGTGTTTGAACCAGGCTCTGGCTCTTTGGGTGTGATTGTTGGGGTAGAAGAAATAGATGGCAAAGGCTAATAACGAAATTAAGATTGATGCACAAGTCAAGGGCACCCGTATTCTTATGGGTGACCTTGCTGCATTGCGTCGTCAAATGGTGAATCGCTGGGCTGATATTGCCACTCAGCGGGGCTATCAAGAAATTATTCTGCCATCTATTGAGAAGGAAGAGATTTACGTCAACAAGGTGGGCGAAGAGCTTGCAGACCGCCAAATGTACCGCTTCGAGGATAAGAAGGGTCGCAAGTTATGTCTTCGTCCAGAGGGCACAGCCACTTGTCAGTTGATTGCCCAGAAGTACAAATACGAGAAAGACATCAAGTTGTTTTACGATGTCCGTTGTTGGCGCTACGAACAGCCGCAATCTGGACGATATAGAGAATTTTCTCAATTTGGTGTAGAAGTTTTGAATCCGCGCAATGTTGATTCCTGTATGGCAGAAATGCTAGACATCGCTCTAGAAATGTTGACCGCATTCGTTCCGAGAGAAACACTCGTGGTGAACAACAGTGCTGTGAGGGGTTTGTCATATTACATTGGCAATGGATTTGAAATCGAAATACCAGATTTGGGAGCGCAACGGCAAGTTGTCGGTGGCGGTGTCTACAGCGAAGGTGTAGGATTTGCCATCGGCATCGACCGCTTCATGACCAGATTGGAACAATTAAGAGGATAAATGAAAACAAACAGAATATCAATGATTCTCGCGTCTGTGTTAGTTGTTTTTATGCTAACTGGATGTTCGGCTGAATCAGACTCAGAATATGTGAGGCGTCAGCAAATGCTCGATGCTCAAGCTGTTTCCATTAATTCGATTGAGGCTGAAATCAGCCGCATTCGAGATGGCAACGGTGGCGACATGGCAAAATGGACGCCTGATACAGTTAAGTTGTATGAGGGCTGGCAAAAGGAACTAAGCACTCGATACACCGAACGAGAGAAGCTGATTAAGCAGATGAACGGCGATACGTTCTCTGAAACTCGTTAGCGACCGATTCCGTGATATTCAAATCCTTTGGATTTGATTTCAACTGGGTCGAACAAATTTCTGCCATCAAATATGAGCGGCTTTTTCATCACAGCTTTGAGCATATCAAAGTCTAGGTTGAGAAAGTCGCTCCATTCTGTCAGAATGATAATAAAATCAGCATCCTTGGCAGCTTCCATAGCAGAACCGACATATTCTATGTCTTTGTGTACTTCTGCCATTCTTTTCATAGCCTTTGGGTCGTATGCTTTTACGATTGCTCCCTCTTGTTTAAGAATTTGAATAACCCTGGTGCTTCTTGCATCACGAATATCATCTGTGTTGGGTTTAAATGCCAGCCCCAGAACAGCCACACGCTTGTTTTTAAAGGTTTTGACAATCTTTTTGATTTGATTCATGAAATATATCGGCTGGTCATCGTTAATCCGCTCTACAGCCTTTAAAATATCAAAATCAAAACCCTTTTGTTTGGCAAAGTGGAGCAACGCCCGATTATCTTTGCTAAAACAGCTTCCTCCGTATCCTATTCCAGCATTAAGAAATTCTTCGCCTATTCGATGGTCTGCCCCAATTCCAACAGCCACCTCTTTAACATCTGCGCCCACCACCTCGCACAATCTGGCTATGGAATTAATGTAGGAAATTTTCATAGACAAAAATGCATTGGCTGCATATTTGGTCAACTCTGCCGATTCTTTAGATGTGAGAATAATACGAGACGACAGGGGAGCATAGACTTGCATCATTTTATCGCTGCCGCGCCATGAATCACATCCAATAACGATTCTATCTCCGTTGAGAAAGTCGAGTACCGCGCCGCCCTCTCTCAAAAACTCTGGATTTGCAACAACATCGAACTCGACAGGTGCCAATCTGTTTTCTCGAATGATATGTTCAATTTGTCTAGCCGTTCCCATCGGCACAGTTGATTTTTGAACAACTACTTTGTATTCATTAAGATTCTTTCCAACAACCCTGGCGGCATTCCAAATATTATCCATATTGAGAGAACCATCTGGAAGAGGCGGTGTGTTGACACACAAAAAAACAATTTCAGAATATGCAACTGCTTCGCCAATGTGATGTGAAAAGAACAGTGTTTCGTGCTTCTTTTTGGTGTGCTTTTTAATAAGTTCGCTCAACCCAGGCTCGTGAATAGGCACGATGCCTTTTTGCAACATTTTAATTTTTTGCTCATCAATATCACAGCAAACAACTTCATGACCAATTTCGGCCAAACAAGCTGATGTAATTAGACCTATATAGCCAGCGCCTATCACACAAATTTTCATTACATTATTTCCTTATTGCATTTTACAGCGTTCCACCTGTTAATGCAGGTGTATTCACTGGTATAAAACAACAAAACATATTAAGGGGCTCCAAATGAAAAGAAAAGTAGTTATTGCTGCCATTCAAACAAATGCAACAGCATGTTCTAATGAGCAAGAATTTTACAATATTATGCGAAGATATGCATATATTGCCAAGCAGTGTGGTGCTACCATAGTTGTATATCCAGAAGGGTTAAGTATGTGGTTAACGTGGTGTAAGGAGAGCCCAAGAGTTAAAGCATTATATTGGATGGAGGAGCCAGAGGTTACTGCATTTGCAAAAAGAAGCGTGCTCGAACGTTTGTCTGATTGGTTTTTCAGTGTTGTTAAATTGCGCGGATTAGGCGAATGGATGTCGCAAGCTAAGCATTACAACATAATGAAACGGACATTTTCTTCAATAGCTAAAGAGTTACAAATTGTAATTGTTGCAGGTAGTTTATACACTAAACAAATTGATGGATTAAAAAATATCAGTATGGTGTTTGAAAAAGATGGTACTTTAGCTGGTGAGGCTGGTAAGAAGTATTTGGTTCCGATTGAAGAAAGTTGGGGAATTAAGTCCGATAAAACAGTTGACCCCATCATTACATCCGAGGGCTGTTTGGGTGTTTGTATTTGTTATGATTTGGATTTTCCAGATGTTGTTGCTGAGTTAAAGCAAAAGGGTGCAGAAGTGATTTGCGCCCCATCGGGAGGGTGGAGACCTTACCCCGGATATCCTTTTGATATTGAAAAAGATATGCCACAAATTAAACGTGCTAAAGAGTATGATATTCCGATTATTCGTCCATATCAATGCGGTTGGATGAGTCCCGGTATGTATTTTGATGGGCGAACTTCTGTTGTCAACAGATATGGAATGATACAAGAAGTAAGTAGCAGCACAACTAGACAGGAAATTGTCATAGCTCACGTAGAAATAGGCTATGACGATGTGGTATAGACTATCAGAAAAGGATGTTACTTGGCTTTATCATGGCACCAACAATCCAGAAGTAACATTGAAAAATATCGAGCCTCGAAACCCAGGATATTCTGGTAGTTTGGGTGAGGGAATTTACTTTTCTGAAATTCCAGATATTGCGCAGTTTTACGGCGGGCATGTTGTCAAAGCGCCTGTGCGAATGACTAATCCTTTGGTGATTGACTCAATGGGTGGCGATAACTACAGACTCGCTCCAGAAATTCAAGATTCGTTTTATGAGACTGGTGCATACGATAGCATTATTGCTGGTGAGCGCGTACCGCCATTTGATGTTCTTATTGATGGAGAGTGGGTGGAAATTAGAGGACGCTATGATTTAGAGTCTTTAGCTTATTCCGCCAAAGCTGCTGGACACGATGCTATAATTGCGCGGGGTATTAGAGATGATGGTTTCCACAACAATGAAGTTGTAATTCTAAATCCCGATATTATTCTGCGAGATTTGTCTGAAACAGACGATAAATAGATATGTCACATCACGATGTTTTAGAAATAATGGAAGAAGTGAATCCAGAAGCTCTCAAAATGGATGGCTTTGATGAAGCAATCATTGGCATCACCGAGCGTTTTGGGCAAGAACCTCTACTGTTATATGATTGGCAAAAGTGTATCGACATATTAATACAGGGTGGCTGTGAATCTCCCGAAGAAGCAGAGGAGTATTTAGAGTTCAACTGTATTGGTGCATGGATGGGCGAGAACACACCTGCATTTGTCAACCGATATGGAGAGCTATCGAATGAGCAACAACAACATGTCAAAGTTTGAATTGTGGAAGCATAAAATTGCTCACTATTTTGGTTGGTTTACTGGCGACGTGGAAACCTGGTGGGAGGGCGAAGATTTGATGGTTGGATTTAAGTGTAGCAAGTGTGGTTTAATTTCTGGAATTCACAAATCACCCAACTTTTGAAACCTTTCAATAACCTGATTTGCCAGGGCTTTTGTCAAACCCTTATTCCCGTCTGTTCTGATAAGCTCTGGCATTTCTAAATCCAGGTCATCTAGCACAACGATAAATGCGTCGTTTGCCTCTCTCAATATTTGTTCTCTGCGCAATAAGCAACCATTTTCTTTGAGCCAGATATAATCTAGGTCAACCCCCGGTTCGCTTATTCCCAACTCTAAGCACATTTCTTCGTCTGAGATGGTAGTTCCCACAAATCTGTCATTTACTGTAAAATACGAAGCTCCGAATAGGCATAGCAGATATTCAATTCCCTTTAGCGACATCGCGGGCGTATTGCCAAATGTGAGATATCTCCAAGCTGACGAGAGAACAACTTCTACATCGGGGCAAGTATCAAGAATGCGACAAAATTCTTTCACGCACGATAATTTCATTTGTGAATATCCATTTGGAAGTGTTCGATGGTCGTTAAGAACACCGTCGATATCTAGGAAAAGAATCTTTCTCATTTAGTTTTAGTGATGGGGATTTGTTTGAGCCAGCTTGGTACCGCATCGGCTGCGTAGGTTTTGAAATAGAGGTCAAAGGCAGAAAATAGAGGTACTCCAAATGGATTTTGATTATCCGACCTATTTATGATGCAATTTACTGCTGACACTTTGGCTTCGTGTGTGATAACGATGTCTATGACTTGTTGTATAGATTTTCCAGTTGTATACACATCATCTATTACGAGTACATTCGCGCCTTTTGGAATAGTCATACCTCTGCGCAGCACCTTAGTTGAGCCATCTGATTCTGCATACAATGATGGCACAATAAGCCTTCTTCCCATTTCAAAAGACAATAAAGCGCCGCCAGTTAATGGACCAATAACACAGTCTATTTGAATGTTGTTCTCTGTGTTGCATTGCACGAGATAATCGCACACACTTGAAACGAGCGGTGCGTTTTCTAAAATTCTAAACTTTTCGAAATAGTGAGCGCTATGTCGTCCAGATGTTAAAACAAAATGACCTTCTAAAATTGCGCCCAATTTTACAAGGTTTTTGTATTCAAAATAATTCCCAGGTGTCGCTGTTGTCATATAGTGTTGGCTCCGGTGGCGGCACGTCTACATCAAGTAGTTTTTTTACTAGCTTGGAGTAAACAAGACTATTGGGTAAATAGGTGTCGAAGAAGAACTTTGAATCATTGTTCAACCATTGAGATAATCCAGCGGCCACTCCAGATGAACGCGATATTCCAGCTTCGCACTGAGTTACAATCAAGGGCACTTTGTCCTTCCATGTATTGACAAAATCTATGATTGCATCTATATCGTTATCATTTACCATAGTTAAATTTCCTATGGATTCGTTGATGTCAAAAAATGACAACCGCAAGATGTCTTGTCTCAAATCCGTTGGCACATAATAAGCCTCTGGTTCATCTGGGTCAGTAATGGAAATAACTATGTGTGGAATCTCGGGCGTGTATTCGGGTTTACAAACATGCTGACGCCCCAAAACAAGGAACGACATATTTGCGCCCGAATACATGCTTCTTTTTACCGAGTTGTACAAAGTTCTTTATCCCCTTTAGCAGTTTCAAAATATTTGCAGTATCCGCATTGAGCAGTTGATTCTGGGGGTGTATCACTGCTTAATACTCTGACTAGTGTTTTCACCCACTCCATAAACGCAGCTTCGTCTTTTGCAAACTCCACCCAGATATGCTCTCCATTGAGAACTGGCTCTTTGTCAGCTAAATGTTCATAGTTTTGCGGAGAGAATACGATTAGCCCAAGTTTTTCTATATTTGGGAGCGAAAACTCGCGGTCGCCAGGATGTTCCAAGCAATATGCGTATGTGTGCAGTGCAAGTCCATACATCTGCAAAACTTCATCGTCTCCCTCTGAAGTTTTGAAGTCTACAATTGCATATTTGGGATAGCCGTCAGCGCCCATTTCTAGATATTCGAGAACGCCGTCGATTCTGCCCCTGAATACAATCTCGATATCTTTGTTTGCAACCTTTAGCGGCTTGCTCTGCACCCACTGGTCAGGATATTTGAAGACGGCTTCTGGAAAGTCTTGGCTGATGTCTCGAAGGTTCTTGTTGTTATAACAAGACTTCATAGTTTGGTCAATTTTTTTGAAGACTTGTGGGAAAATTCCCATAGGTCTCGGAATCCCTTGTGCGACCTTGCGATAAAAGCAGCGTGGGCAATCGCTCCACAGGAATGTAATGTCAGATGGTGCTATGTAATATGTTTTCATTTTATGCCTCGTATTTGTTATATTTGGACACGATGGTGTCGTATTCGTTTAGGCGAAAAGCTTGTATTTTTTCATAGTAAGCTTCTCTATTATTATACAAGATTACAATAGGATTTAATCCAAATTGTTGTCTTGCAGTGTTCAGTAAAATTCTGCCAGTGCGCCCATTTCCATCAATAAACGGATGAATACATTCGAACAAATCATGGATTTGGTAAGCCATCTCTGCCTTTTCATCATCTGTCGCTGTTTTGGCTGCATTGAGACAATCTTGATAGAATGGTGCCCACACATCGTTCATCAACCAATGCAATAAATACACGGGTGCAAAAGTTATAATTTGTCCCTTGGAGCGAAGCATGACATTAACCCTGCGCCATTGTCCAGACATTCCTTGTTCTTCAAAAAAGTCTACGCCCCTGGTTAATTCTCTGTGAATATCCAGCACATCATTAGCGTTCAAAGGGGTATCGCCAGAAATTTTGTCCAGCGCCAGTAGATATGAACGCTCCATGTTGTCATACATCAAGTCCCCAGGCTTTGCTCCGGGGATAATATGACTATTATCATAAGACGGCTGCGGGTCTATTAAATTTGACTCACTTATAAAGAGCGATAGGTTGAAACTCATGCCACCATTATACCCTGGTTTTATTCTTCGGATTCGTTTTGAGTTGGCTCAATATTGAAATCGTCAATCAACAATTCTTCTTGTGGTGGTGCCACAACTTGATAGCCGTCAATTAAAACATTCTTCAACTTAACAAACGAGTTATGACAACCATCGAACAGCAAAACTGTAGAGGCTACCATTTGTCTATCAAAATCATCGCGCCCAATATCTGCCGCGACAATTAAGTTTATGTCATGTTCTTTGGCTATTGCAGCCAGGTCCGCAATTAAATCTTGCATTCTGCTATCGTAGACTTCTTCTTTGATATTACGCGACATTATATTTACTCACACTATTTGTATTTGGGTCGTACACATATATGTTTTTGTTTTTAGACAATGCATATTGTACACAATTTCCTGTCCCGCCCGAGGTTCCTTTCCAAACCGCAAGTATGCTGTCTGCCCTATCCACCATCCATTTATTGCGGTCATTGAGTTTTTTTGAGATGACATACTTAGGTGAGGGGTTAGGTTCATTGGCTAAATCACACAGTTCTTCAATGGTTACTTGCTCAAATATGTCTGTAAGGTGGATTTCATCACAACCTTGTAAAATGCTCAGCCATCGTTGCCATCCAGATTCTCCAGGCCAAGCCTTGGCTTGTTGAGCGAATGGCACGGCGGCAATAATTTTGATATCTGGATATTGCTTTTTTAAGTCAATTAGGATTTCTCCAGCCCACTGGTCTATTCCCTGAGCCATTCCGATAATAAATGTGGTATACTCTGTTTGACAGGCAAATGTAAGTAATTTTTTGAGGTAGGCTTTAACTGTTTGAGCGGTCAAATTGTTTTCATCATAGCCGCCCAAATCTTTCGGACGATGCCCTGTTAATGCCAGAGTTTTCATTTTTGTATTTTAGCACATTTTTTTCTCCAAAACTCTGTATAACACAAAATAGGCACGATGTACACGTGTAAAAAACTCTAGAGGTCTAAAAAAATGAAAGTTGACGAAAAGACAACGGACGCCAAGTTCGACAATCAGAAAGAGGTACAGGGCGATAAGCCTGCCTTGTCCGCAGAACAATATCAACAAATGGCTGGCGTTAATGCGCGAATTAAGGACTTGAAGCAATATGGCTACGACTTAAGAGAGCATTTGGACAATCTTCGAAAAGATATCGTCCAGGTAGAAGAAGCCCTTGACAATGCTCGAAAAGAGCTTGAGGAAAAAACTCAAGAAATGCAAGAGTGCTTCGACAATTTCATTCTGAAGCCATATGGTCTGACAGGTGAAATTACCATTGCTGATACAGAACCACACTATATCACAGTGAAGACTCCTGCTGCTTCGGCTTAAGGTTAATTCGCAAACGCAAAATAAGAGGGGGAAACCCCTCTTATTTTTTTATAATAGCATCTTCTGGGAGACATGCCCTATCGACAATATCATGTTTGTCGATAATTTTTACAGTTAAATCAGGGTAGTAATCTCTCAAGTCTGCGAGTCCGCGCACCAAATCCTCGATATCGCTTGAGTTGTGTTTCGAGTTTAAGTGAATAGTAAGGACTTGTCCTTCTGGCAGGGTTTCGAGTTGAGCCTCAATATCATTAGTGCTTGCAAGATAAATTTCATCATCCTTGGTGTTTTTTGATATGCGCTCCAGCTTGTTTTTAATTTGGCTTTCCTTTAATCCCTTGATATCAACAATATGAACTGCCTTGATTAGCCTTGTTTCTGGATTAAGATTCATCTTCAAATTTTACCTCGAAAAAAGTTCTTACAGTTAGGTTGTCATAATCTGACGCGAGCGATTTAACAAAAAATGTAATTTGAGCAATCTCTTGTCTTGACGGCCATTTTTCGGGCGACACCAACATTGTCACAGAAAGAACATCCGTTTCATCATCTTTAATAAGCTCACATCGGTCGATAAATGGAGAAAACAGGGGCATAAAGCCAGGGTTGTTATATTTTTCTGGATTGTTTTCATTCCAAGACTCAATAAAAGCCTGACATTCGTCTTGAGACCAACCAGGGTTTAGCTTAACAACTTCTACAGCATCTAATCTTTGACTCATTTTATAACACCTTTCTTTAATTGCTTCTTGCGTTCAGCCTCTTCTTTATCAGCCCGATAGTTCTCATAAGGGTGCCTAAATCTATAGATTTTAATTTCACACCTGGGATTGTCTTTGTCCACTCCCCCAAACCAGTGCTTTTCATCATCAACCCAATGAATAAATTTGTCGTTAGCAATTACTTTGTATTTCTCTAGGATATCTCCTATTGCTTGCAAATACCCCACATGGTCACCAATAGCCCATGTATCTAAATAGATTCTTGCATGAATAGCAACGCCAAAGTCCATTGCTGCCTTGCCTTGCCCTTCCCACGCCTTAACACAGTGCTCTTTACACAACTTTTCGTATTTAGAGTATTGTTGGCTTGGAATAACCCTCGCCTGTCCTTTTACATAGATGACTTGCTGGTGCGTCTTTTTTGTTGCGGGTCTTCCGGGTATGGTTAGTTCAAGCAAAAGAGCGTTGTCTGGCAACAATTCTTCTGCTGTTACATCATGAAACACAAAATCTTTGGGCGTGGCTTTCTTTGCGGGTTTTGGCGCAGCACTTTTTGTGGTTTTGGCTCGTCTTTTCCAGGGCATAAATTTGTTATACAGTTTTATTGCTGCCAGCGAGCATACGAGAAGAAAGTAACTTTTACTTTTGTGGGCTGTCCCGACACCATGTGTCGAGAAACCTCGCCATGCAATCGTGCGCTGCCAAGATTAAGCGTGATACCAGGAGTGTTTGATTCAGAACATCCGCCAATTCGCAAGAAGCTATCCGAAAGGCTGTAAGTAAAATTGCCACAAACTTGTTGGGTAATAATAAGATTGTCCCAATCTTCTGGTGCTAATAGAATTTCGACACTTCCTTTTACCGTATAACCTTGCACGCTAAACGTCGGCGTTTGCTCCATGCCAGCAAAATAGTTTGATTTAATTGTAAAGTTCACATCAATGTTGCCGCTAATAACTCGATAGCCATTTGGGTCGCCAAGCGCTGTGTCAATATCTTCAAAGTACAGCGTTGTGTCGTACCATTGTGCGGTTCTGCCAATAAAATCAAATGGAGTGGGTCCAAAATAAGGGGTGAAAATGCCCTTTGTGTCAGAAATATATTCTGCCGAGCATGTAACCCCAGCATCTTGGCTGATTACTATATTGGCGCTTTGAAGTAAATATGTTAATGAATTGGAAAAAGTAGGACCACGTTGAGCTTCATAATCTGCAACAATAGCGTCTAAGATAGAGGTTACAACATCGCCTTGATTCACGTAGTCGATGATAACCACTGGCGATTCAATTTTATTTAACCATGTCATGCCCTTGACATCCATAACATGCACACCTATGTCACCCTGGATTAAATGCTGCGCATCAAGTTCTTGTTTTTGAGTTTCAATCCAGCTTTTTAATAGTCGGGGTGACTGGTTCGGGTCTAATGTCGGAACCAGATAATACCAATCGGCTATATATTTAGGGTCTAATACGGGCATGGTGTTTATTTCTTGTGATTATGGTTGTCTTCCTATGCTGAAGCTATCACATACTCTGGCAAAGCTCTTGGCGGGCTAGCGCTCATATATTCGGCACACGCCCGAGCCACGGCTTTATCCGAAACATTGGGATGCTCTCGATAGAATGCCAATAATGCGTTCAACCCCTCGTTTCTTACCTTATACATCGGGTTATTTAATTGTTCATTGTACAAATTTTTCATTTTTGACATATATTGCTCTTGTGTGTCTATTATGGATTTTCGCACCTCATTATAAGAATGAAGAATGGCATTTGCAGACTCTGGGTTTTTACTTGTTGCCGCCGCCTCATATTGACCCCATAACTTTTGGAGCAGCCCTGTTTTTTGTTTGTATGTTTTGTAATATTCATACATCTCTTTACTGCTATATATGTTGCTATGCTGTTTAGCGACTGGAGAGAATCCATATCGAACTTTAAGGTCTTCGATACACGAGATTATATAGGCTTCTGCACGCGAATATTGCTTTGGCTCAAAAACATTTGCGCTAGATATATATTTACGAGCATCACACTCTGGATTGGAGCAACCCTGCCCCAGATGTTGCTCCATTTGATGTGCAGCAATACAGCACGTCGTATCGTTGGCTGGACAGGATTCTGTTTTATAGATAATGTGGTTATTGTCTAATTGCGCCATTATGTCTCTGTCTTTTGAGTCTTTTTCAATAAAGATGGTCGCATTACCCATCATGTGAGAAACATATGTTTCACACATCTTTTTCCATTCGGTAGACACTTTATATTTGAACCCTCGCTCAACTTCTTGACCCCCAACAGCATCAACCACTTGACCATTTGACTTTTTAAATTGGGCGATACTTCCATCGGGGTTTCTCCATTCTTGTCCAGCGGGTATGTTTATCATTTGTTTTCGGTCAAATCCAAAATATTCACCGACAAAAATAACAGTGGGTTGCACAACAGGATGAGATTGTCCGTATTTGACTTCCCAAGTGCTTAATACATCGCACGGAATGGTAAAGTCAATATCAAATGACCGTGGATTGACAACACAATCTGATGGAGACGGTATAGAGATTGGCATGGGCACTGCCATTAGTCCAAATTTTCTTAAGCGCTCGACAACTTCTTTTTCAGCTTGGCTTCTAAACACGAGATTATAGTCAGAGTATGCTGGGTCTGGGTATGAATTTTGGTCTAAGTCTTCAGTTAAATATCCCATGCCGCTTTCTTCAAGCATCTTTTTAAAATTCACGCCATTTCGTTGACATAACTGGTCAAATATGTATTTGATAACTCGCGCAGGGTATCGACGCTCGCCAACAATAATGTCGCCTTCTTCGGCGGTGTAGTCTTGTCCATGTGCAATATCTGCCTGTTTTGTGCTTAGCAACGCCCCCAGCCCACCATATTCAAAGCCCCCCTCTAAGATGTATTTTTTGAGTACGGAAAGATTTTGTGGGTCAAGGCGCTGATTTTGCCATGCCGCTTCTCGCTCTTGTCTTTGCTCAGGGGTTAGTGAATCGTATTTAGATTTTTCATATGGAATCTTGTGTTTCGATATCTCCCAGCTTGGCTTATTGGGCGGATAGACAGACAGAGTGAAGCCAAGAGGCGTTAGAATTTCCTCTCTTGTAATTGGCGCTGGCTCTGGGTAAATATCTCTGTCACCAGGCTGTTCGTTGTATCCACTAAATAAGTGATTGATGCGCTTGGTTTGTTCGGCTGATGCTTGCAACTGCCTTGGGTGTTCATATAAAATCCAGTGGAGAGTATTACAAATATTGGCTGCATTTGCAACCCCTCCAAGTTTTTCCAACAAATACCCTCGCGGACCGTCGCCAGCAAACTGTAGATTGGTGGACGGTTTGTTAGGATTGACTTCACCCATATAACACAGGTGTGTAAATTCTCCTGCGCTGATATTGTATTGAGACACAAGCGAATCATACAAGTGCTTTACTTCTGCTTGAAGTGTTTTAATCCATGACTTGCGATGGTTTTCCGCTATTGCTCTGATTTGGTCACTTGGCTGTTGAAAAATCGCATCTAATTTTCCGGGTGTCATGCGTTGCGAAAATGCATCAAAAAGCGCAGGGTTAAATGGATAACCCATCTTTTCAAGAACCGGGCCAATAACATTCCGCAAATCGCCACCCCACATATTCAAAAATTCTTTTCTTTCCACAGGGTTTAGCGTATTTACATAAGCCTCAAGTTGCCTGTAAATACTATTGATTGGCAGCATGTGTTCTGGTGAGCCATATCCGCTTTGAAAGGGCACCTTTTGTAATGCTCCGTAAGAATCTGAAAGTGGCGTATCAGATGTTTCTAAAATCTCTTCGATTCTTTGTTCGATATGAGTTTTTCGGTCGTTTGGATTCTCAAATGATTGACCTTGCCAATCATAGGGCGATGCAGGCTCTGGATTAAATCCAAGCCCTAAATTCTTTGCCGCACTCTCTTTGATAAATTTAGAAAGATTAAACATAAAAGCCCTACTGTTTTTTACAACAGTAGGGCTTCAAAAACCTGTTTTTTGGCTTAATTCTTACGGGCAAACGCAGCAATTTCGTCAAAATGAAACAACAGGTCTGTTAATGGCTCCGCTCTCCACGATGTTACATTACTATATTGTTCTGATGCTTCAGACAGCGCTTTGCAATGGATAGCCCTAACAGCCAGCATATGAAAATGATTCATAACCTTCTCTGGCTCGTATCCTCTTCCAAAAGCCTGATTGGGAAATTTCTCATCAAACAAGACTGATGCTAGACAAGCATAGTTCGCCAAATCCTTAAGTGTATCGGCAATTTGTTCATCTTTAACCTGGAACTCACCCCGGCTTGCGAAAGAACAAATTCTTTGTTTTTTGTCGCCCATTCGCAATAGCGTCCCCTTCCATGCTGGAACCCCCAGTTGTTCAGAAGAGCGAAGATTCCCCATAGGTTTGCCGTTGGATGCATAGTCTGTGTCTTTGGCTTCAAAAATAGACAACATGTCTGCAATAATGGCTCGGATGGAATCTTGAATTTTGTTAAAGGGAGCACCATTAAATCCATACATGATGGTTGGGTTGAGACAATCTGTTTCAAGTCTGGACAGGGCTGCGTTATATTCGGGACATCGCGGTTGTTTTTTCATCTGATTATATTCTCGTATAGATTTGTAAAAATTGGTACATATACTATTATAAAGCCAAAGGTGTTTTCGCAGCTTTGAATAATAATCTCTTTAACTGTAATTTTTTACAGTTAAAGGTACGACAATGTGGTTGGGCGCATATCTTTTGGGTGCGGTGGTTTATTCGCAGAATGTATCAGTTGTTTCTGATGAAAAGCTATATTACCTGAATAAACCCGAGTCTATTCGCAGTGCTGGGCTTTTGGCTAAATTCGAAACCAAAAGCGCAAAAAACACGCGCATTTTTTTCCATTTCATCAACAAAACCGGGAAAACCCAAGATTTTGTGTTGCATATCAACAATAGCGTCAGCAATTTTAGAATGGGTTATGGCACATCGTTCTCCCCAGGAGCCGCTGGCGTGGCTGCATCCTTGACTTTTATGCAATGTGAACCAAAGCAAAAGGACGGCGGTGTTGATTTCAAAATAAGAATCAAGCCAATGATGGTTATTTCTGGAATTTGCGAAGGCTTTGTGCCTGAAAAAACTCAAGTCATGTCATATTTCGGAAGCCCAACCGAAAACAAGTTATATGAAGTTGAGAGTTCTGTAAATGTTAATGAAAATATTGATATTGCGCTTAGTCCCGATACCCCCGTTATTCGGATAGGAACCAAAAGAAAGGATTACATCGTCGGAGACTATGGTACGACCTTCAAACTGAACATAACCTCAACCTTTGAAAAGGCTAAGAAATTTAAGCTAGTGATGTCCCCGCGTGGTGGGCATTTATCGTTGTGTTTTAAGTACAAGGATAAGGTTATCACCACACCTGTTGTGGCGGCAAAGAAGCAGCACACAGTTTGTGTTTTTGAGATATTACCAAATGAAACATATGTTTTTGAGACAATATTAGTGGGCGGATATGCATATCCGGTCGATTTCTCTTTAATACCTGTATAACACAGTTATCATGAGTAATGACCCTAATATCAAACGAGGAACCGAACTCTTTACAAAAAAAATTCAAGAGGCTGGTTTAGGCAATCTGGGCGAGCTTTTCATTCAAGAATTTGAAGGGCAAGTGGGTATCATGCCCGTAGACGGACTTTATGCTGCCAAAAGATTGGCAGACGCCTGTATCCAGGCTGCTCCTTTTGCACCAGGAATGGAAAATGATGCACTATTTGCTTATATTCTGGAGATTTATGGTGGTACAATTGGTGCAAATTCTGGATTCGCACGACGATTGTCGGAATCTGATGAAATCAAAGACCGTGGGCGCACAATTGAGGGTTTTGCAGACAGTGGTGATGCCAAGCACGATGAGTTGACCCGAGCCTTTAACGAGGAAATTGTCTCAACCACACCAGTTGGCGAAACTGAAAGGTTTATTGCGGAAGATGAAGACGGTGAAATCCATGAGTTTGATGCTGAAGTCATAGACCTTGTATTCGATGCCGCGAAAGAGGGCGAGCTTAGCGTTGAGGGAATGCGCTCTCTAGGTATTATTGCTCCAGATTTTAATACGACGAGTGATGTTTTGACAGACGATGCTATTGAGCGTGCTCAAAACTTGCAATCTGGCGAACAACAAAACTGGCGCATGGAGGATGGTTTTATCATCGTACTATGCCCCAAATGCGGTAGTGAGAAGCTATATATCGGCGGCGGCGGATTGTATGGATGTTTTGATTGTGATGCCGAGTTTTATTTCGACATGAATCTAAACGACACGATATTCTAATCATCCATTCTGTCTAGTTCTTCCTCTAAAGAAGACTCATGTGGTTCAGAATCATCTGAGTCTTCTAATTCAATTTGAAATATACTAGATTGTTTAGATTCCAGCGCAGAAAGCCTAGTAGAAATAGAGTCTAATTGCGCCACTATCATTTCGAGCATTTGTTTGATTTCCTTATTGTGCCGACTGCTCGAAATAAAATTCTCGGATGTAATCTCGACAACATCACTCAATGAGTGAGTGTCTTGTGCTAAAATTTCTTTAAGTCTTCGTAGTTCCACGATAACACTTTATACAGTAATGTTCACTTCTTCGGCATCAAATTGTCCCTGTCCCTCTGCACCTGGGGTGTAAATCATATTAACCGCAGATGGATTCATGATATTAGGGTTGGTTTGAACAGCCTGTTGAACTGTTTGTGTTTGTTGCTGGCTTTGTGTTTTAGGAGCCTGAATAGCCGAGACTTGTTGTGCAAGCTGACTTTGTTGCTGCTTTAGTTGTGTAACCTGATAGTTTAGGTTCATTAAGATGGCGGAAACAGCGGGCGGAATGGTTGAGGGGTCAAAGTAAGTATACGCACTTGCGGGGGACTGGTATTGAGCCACAACTTTACGAGATAAATCTACAAGCTCATTGTGGGCGGTTGTTGCCGCTTGAATGTACCCCTCGGATTCACATTTTTCAATTGTTTTTAGCAAATCGCTAAGTGCTTTTTTTAACATGATTATCCTCTTGAGCCGCGAAGTCTTGGCAATTTGTTGTATTCAATTGGCGCAGCCGTGTTAACGTAAAGCAAGATTTCTTGCAATACGGTTCTTGCAGTCTCTTCTTCGACTGGTATGGTTTTTTTCAATCGGTATAGTTCTTCGATTAAAAATTGCTTATCGACTTTGACATACACTTCCATATCTGTGTTTTAATTATGTATTCAGCCCCTCAATACCTTGTACAAATAGAGTATGCCGAATATAGGAAGTGTCCACCTGGAAGATGACCACGGTATGGCTTGGTTGTTGCGCTCAAATTTCATATCACCCAGCAAAGTCATATTTGACATTTCATCCATAGCTGCTGTTGAAGTATCTTCTGGCGCAGAGGTGCAATATAAAAACCGAACAATAGGATATGTGCAAGATGTCAGGTATAATAAAATAGACGGGTATCTTATTGCATTCTTCAATTTGGTTGTTGGACGACAATATCTGCCAGAAACCGATTATTTATTTGCTGTGCCAAATCTAAAAGCGCACACGATACAGTGCCCGATATGTCTGAGTGTTTTTAAGCCTGGTTCTGACGCCTGTGAGTGTATTTTAACATCTCCAGTGATTCAAATGCCGAAAATAATACTCGATGGAGTGATGATTCATCACGGAATGCACGATGATATACATAACTTGGACAAAAGAGCGATGCTTTTAACCCAATACTTTGGCGGTAGCGTGGCGTCAATTAATTTGTCTGAGAGCGATGCACAGGATGACTAATCAACCAAAACAACGATATATAACAAAAGTTAGGATTGAGAATTTTCAATCTCATGAAGATACAGAGTTCGATTTGAGCCCTGGTGTTAACTTAATTGTTGGGTCTAGTGAGGCTGGTAAATCAGCTATCCTTCGAGCAATCAATTTCGCCATGCATAATGAACCGAGGGGAGATGATTTTGTTCGAATAGAGCGAGATGAGACACGTGTTCATCTTTGGTGGAGCGACGGATGTTATTTATGCAGAATCAAAGGGGATAATCGCAACGCAGTTATCATTCGAGATAAGGATGGTTTTGAAACTGGGTTTGACAGAATCGGGAACTCGCTGCCACAAGAGGCTCTGGACATTCTGGGCAATCCACCGATAGATTCTGAAAGCGGACCCATCGCATATGCAGACCAACATCAGCCGCTGTTCTTGGTTACATTGACAGCCAGTGAGTTGCCAAAGACAATATCGCGCCTCACAGGAATTGATGATTTTGAAGACGCAGCAGAACTGCTAAACAAAGAGGCAAATGCCGCTAACAAAAAGATTAAAGACTCAACTAAGCGTATTGAGCACATTGATGCTCAGCTTAAGAATTTTGACAACCTTGACGAGCAACTAGAAAAACTAGATGCAATGGAAGAGCTTGCGGTACAAATAGATGAAATATCTAGTGTTGTTCAAAAAGCCCAGGTATTGAAAGATAGCTACGATGATATCAAAAAGATTGGTCGTGCTGCAAACACTGCGTTAAAAGCCGCTCAGCAAATTGCAGTGCTGGCCGACCAACTTCCGCCGATTGATGAAGTGTTCGACAATCTTGGAAAAGCCAAAAAATTGTTAGAGAAGCATAAGAACATCACATTGATGGAGCAAGAGGCGCAAACAGCACTTGCTACATCAATGCAGATAGCATCTGATGTCAACCAACGATGTCTTCAAGATGTTGCAGAGTGTATTAAGGTTATTGAGGCGGCAAAAAGCTTAAACAAGAAATACAATGATATTCGTCAACGCGGACGTGACACTAAAGCTGAGTATGACAAGTGGACAACTCATCTAGATAAATTAAATGAGCATTATGGTACGCTTGTTGAAAAAATGAAAGAGTCGCAACTCTGGTGTAATGTCTGTCAACGACCAGTTTCTATGGATGAGTGTCAACAATGAAGCAACGAAAGCTGTTTATAGGCGACAACCACATAGACAATATTTCGCCTGGAAGTCGCTCAGACAATTATATGGAAGCGTGCCTAGATGAACTTCAGGCATCACTTGAAATTGCCAAAAAGTATAAGTGCGATTCTGTTATTTTCCTCGGAGATATTTTTCACCGAATCGAAGTGAGCGCCTTATGTCGCAACAGGGTGATTAAAATACTCAAGTCAGACTCGAATGGCGAACCGTGGCCGTTTGAGAAATTCGTATGTGTCGGCAATCATGACATTGACCACAATATGCAAAATCTCAAAAAGAGTACACTAGGAACGCTGTTAGAATCTCATGTTTTGACAATGGTAGATGAATCTCCTGAACATGGCTTGTATTTTGGACATTTTCGCAACTCGTTAGTTAAGGAAATGAAAGATGGCTTATTGGAAGCCACCGAAATGCCCATTGCGGTGGTTCATGCAAGTATTGTGCTTGCGCCTTATTATGGCGACTATGTGATTTTTGATGAATTGCCACTAAATAATAAAACCAAATTTGTTATCGCGGGACACATTCACTTTCCTATGGAAAGTATGCGAAAAGACGGTAAGGTTTTCATTAATCCGGGAAACGTTGGGCGAGAGAGGGCGACTAAAGAAAATATGTCGCGCAAGCCGCAGGTTTTATTGCTTGAGCACAACGAAGATTGCTCAGATTATCGACAAAAATACATCACTCTTGAAAACTCTGCCGAACCCGAAGATATATTTAGGGTTGAGCAAATACATGAGCGCAAAAAGACAGAAATGGATACGAAAGAATATATGCGCCGTGTCAGCCAAATCTCAAGCTGGGCAGATGTAGAGGATAAGTATGAGAGTTTACGAGCATCTGGTAAAATCAAGCAAATCGACTCTGAGATTGTTGAATTAGCCGTGGAAACCGTAAAGAAAGTGAACGATGAAAAAACAAAGAGGAAATCACAATGACATTAGAAGAGGAATACAAGAAAACACAAGCGGAGATTAACAACGCAGTAGTAGAAGTTGGTGTTCGACGCAAACAACTTGATGAACTAAAAAAACCAAGACTGGAATATGAACAGGAGTGTGTAAATACTTTTGGGGTTCCTATTACAGAGCTTGATGCATATATCGCCACCAAAACAGCGGAGGGTGAGGCTTTAATCGAGCAACTTAAAAAGGCATTGGCAGAAGCGCAGCCTCAAGTAGAAGCATGACGTTACTTTGGAATGAAACACGGAAGCAATTAGGAACTCTGCGCACAGACTTGCATGAAAAGCGCGGGGTGCGCAACCAATTGCTGAAGAGCAAATCGGAAGAAAATGCTATTTTGACTGAAGCTCGAAAGAACAAAGAGCAATCAGAAAAGGCACATCTGTTTTTGTTATCAGAAATTACCAATCGTCGCAAACAAGCTATTGGTGTGATTGAGGGAATCGGTTCTGATGCTCTCCAGATGGTTTACGGCGACGGTTATGGGATTCAGTTCTACGACTTCGAAGATGTGCGTAAGGCTGGTTCAAACACCTTTAAAATGGAGATTCAAATGGTTTCTCCATTTGGCAAAAACAAAAAACCGCTAGTTACCAAGCTGTTTGGCGCACGGGGTGGTGGTGGAATTGAGGTATCATCTTTTTCTCTGCGCCTTGGCGCGTTAGACTGGCATCAATATCATGGACCTGTGTTGCTAGATGAAGCTTTTAAATCTATGTCGAAAGACAAAAAAATTCACATGGTTGCGCGATGGATTCACTCAATCCATGACGTAACAGGGCGGCAGATTATTTTCGCAACACATATGGGTGACATTTTTGGTAAAATTGCTGATAATATCCTGTATGTTCACAACGACATGGGGCAATCTGCAATTAAACAAGTCGAATATGACGAAATGTCCGTTTTACTGGCGAGTTCAGACGAAATAGACGAGAATAACTAATATGGCACGGAAACCAAAACTTGACGATAGGGCACAGGATATTATCAACCGTATCCTGACATCGCCTATTCCTAACGAGGGACATTTGACCCACCCGATACAGAGTCAGAAACGAACTCGAACCGGACAGACTACGATGGGCGATGTCAAGGTAGACAAGCAGGTTAAGAGTATAGAGCAGTGGGGCACCAAAGAATTTGTTGATTATTTTGCAACCAAGTTTCAGGATGTAACTGGCGGTAATTATCGCAGAGCATATCGGGCAGACGGAATGGCTTTTCAGGAAATGATGAGCTTTTTTGCTTCAAACGGTATTCCGAAGAATGAGTGGACTAAGAAATTCGTTGACTGGGCTTTTGTTAAAAGAGAACTAATCAAGAGAAGATACAACTATTTTACGCCACATACTATCCTCAATGTAATTAACTACTTTTACCAAGATGAGATTCTTCCGTTGGTTGAGGTTAACAACATTGAAAGGGATGTTTCGGATTCAATATTGAACGAACTTGAGTCTGAGTTTAAAGCTGGTAAAAACATTGAAGTGTTTGTCAAATATGGTATTCCCATCACTGCCACGTATATGATTCACAAGTGTGGCGCAGACCCAAGTGCGCTAGAAGATATTCTGCGCAAACGAATAGAGATTTTGATGCAGACCGATAGAAAAGAAGCTAAAAAAGTGTTTTTGAAGTCAATTATCAACTCACCATATCCGTCTCAGTTTGATTTCTTAGATTGGCGAGATACATATGGAGACATTGTAAAGAAATTCGAGAATGAAAGCTGGTGGCGTGCCAACGATTATCGCGGAACTCCATTAAAAACCTACAAAGAACTGCTCTAAATAGACGATAATGATTGCATGGATAAGATGTCCCATCATAAGCAGTGCGCCAGAGAAGTTGACTGGCAAATCCGGTCTAACAGACCGCTGATTTACATTTGCACACACGAGGAAGAGCGCGTCATGTCTGCGCTCATCAACATTTGCGACCGTCGCAAGAACGGAGACAAGTGGACCATTTATACTTGGGACATCGCCAATAGGCTAGAGTGCAACAATCCAAAGGCTGCAATGCCAACCAACGGAGAAGATGCAGACCAGTTGGGGGTTTTGACTTGGTTTGATTCACTCAGTGTTGGGCTAGGGTTGCCAGAAGAAGGCTATACGATTTTAGTCTTGAAAGATTATCAAAAATTCCTGGAAAGGGGAGAGGTTTCAGACCAAATAGAGAAGCAAGTTGTCAGACAGCTTCGTAACATGTGTCAGAAATACAAATACCAACACAAATGTGTGATTCTTCTTGGGATTGACTTACATCTCTCGCCGGAGCTACAGAAATTATCTACCGTTATAGATTGGCCCTTGCCTGAAAAAGAGCATATCGCAGAGCAAATTACCAAAATGATTGATAGTGTCAAAAAACGAGATGACCTCAAGCATTTTGAGACTGATTATTCTGACGAAGACATGGAAGAGATTATTGGTTCACTTCAGGGGTTAACACTCAATGAGATTGAACTGCTAAACAGCTACATTGTTTTAACTCACGACCGACTGAGCCCGATGTTGATGGCATCGCGTAAACGAGAAATCATCAGGCAGTCTGGCTTATTAGATTGGCGTGATGTGAATGTCGGCATTGATGATGTCGGTGGAATGGCTGAATTTAAGAAATGGTTTCAGAAAAGAAAGAATGCCTTCGGTAATGACGCCAAAGAATATGGACTGCCAGACGCATTAAAGGGCGTCCTTGCTGTCGGAATCCAGGGATGCGGTAAAAGTCGTCTTGCAGAGGCATTGGCGGCTTATTACGAGCTTCCTTTGTTGCGCATGGACGTGGGCGCTTTGTTTAGCGGCGTGCTGGGTACAACAGAAGAGAATATTAGAACAGCTATCAAGGTTGCAGAATCTGTTGCGCCATGTATTTTGTGGATTGACGAGCTAGAAAAAGGCTTCAGCGGTTCGGGCAGTAGCAGCTATACCGATGGTGGAACCGCAAGCCGTGTATTTGCCACTTTTTTGACATGGATGCAAATGAAAACAAAGCCAGTAATTCTATTTGCTACCGCAAATGACATTTCATCTTTGCCACCAGAACTTATTAGAAAAGGTCGTTTCGATGAAATATTTTTTGTCGATTTACCCAATATATATGAGAGAAAAGAAATCTTTCAAATTCATTTGTCATTGCGCGGCAGAGACTTCAAGAAATTTGACCTAGACACTTTGGTGGCTGACTCTGATGGTTTTACTGGCGCAGAAATTGAAGCTGCAATTTTAGATTCATTATACGTTGGCTTTGAAGACGGTAGGCGAGATATTACAACTGAAGATATCAGACAGTCGCTATCGGAAACGGTGCCAATCTCTATTCAGATGAAAGAGCAGGTTGATGCCCTCAGACAGTGGGCGAAAACCAGGGCGCGACACGCCTCTGTGCCCCGTCACGGCTCTGCAATTCAGTCTGAAATAGCGAGAATGAAAAGTCAAAATAGGGTGATAGATTCTGTTCAAATAGACGATAATGAGGAGTTATAATGGAAAAACGAGATTTACTGGACAGTTTTCTAAAAGACACCCTAGAACACGCTAAGGCTGTGGGTGTGACCGGAAAAGAAGGCTGCTATAAATGTGATTATCGCACATACACACTTAATGATGATGGCAAGGTGAAAATGTGCGAATGCTGGTACGAGAAGATATTTAGAAAACAGTGTTTACAAGCCAATGTCCCCGCACAATATATTGGCATGACACTAGAGGATGATTGGAATTGCAAGCAAGATGCCAACAATACTGATATTCCAATAGATGTCAAAAAGAAGACAAAGATTAAGAAACAAATTGCTACTTATACCAAGCATATTGTCCCGCTTGCTGCGGGGTTGCCATTGAAGGTAAAAAATACGCCTATTAAGATTAGAAATTTGATTTTAGTTGGTGAATCACAGAGCGGAAAAACACTACTCGCTGTCGTTATAGCACAAGAGGCTATTCGAAAGGGGCTTGTGACTCAATTTATCAACTGGACAGACATTGAGCCAATTTTTTCCGATTTTGATGCGCGTGAAGAACAAAATCAAATGGTGGAGCTTTGCAAATCCTCAGATGTTGTGATTATAGACGGCGTTCAAGATTTGGGCGTCAACAATCCTTATTATTTGAATGGATTAGAGCGTATTGCCAGCGCCAGAACAAACTCGGGCGGCATTACCATAGTTACCGCATATGAAAACCATGTTAATATCAAGGGTAAACACAACTGGGTTAATTTGATTGATAGTTGTTACAAAATCCATCTGCCATCAGCAAAAATAAAGAGAGCGTTATAAAATGAAATTAGATACAGAGCAGATTGAGTTATTGGTTTTGAGACACCTTATACAGTCTCACACAGCTATTAACAGAATAGTTGAGCGAAAGATTACTGACGGGCACTTTGGCTTTATACCAGAGCAATACAACAAGTGTTTCAACAGTAGTATTTTCAAATTAATTATGGCGCATTATCAAAAGCACAATGCGCTGGTTACCCGATTGGTTTTTGAAGACACTCTTGCCAAGGCGAGCATTGATGCTCGTGACAAGGCAAAATACCTCGAAGTATGGGAGCAAATTGAAGCCGAAGACTATAACGAAGATGACTTGCCATATTTAATTGAAGCTCTTAAGGAAAAGAGAGCTTGGCGTCTGTGGGGAAAGATGTACACAGATGGACACAATCAATCGGTTACTACGAGCTTGGAAGATGGACTGACAACTGTCCAGAGCGTGATTGATGAAATCTATAATGAGCTTTCAGATTTTGCAACTGAAAAACAGCGGATTGATGTTACATCGTCGGCAGACTATATTAGAGATGAGTACGAGCGCCGTTTACGCGACCCGAATCTCTATCGTGGTGTAGAGTGTGGACTGCAAACCATTGATGAAAAGACTTTTGGATGGATGGGCGGACAGTTGATTGTTTTGCTTGCCCCCTCTTCTGGTGGTAAAAGCGTTCAGTTACTTAATTGGGCTCATTACGCACACAGCGTACAGAATAAAAACGTTCTGTATTTCAGTTTTGAAATGGATTTGTGGCAATGTATGCTTCGGCATATCAGCTTAGCATATCAAGTGCCCTACAGCGCTCTAAAGGGTATGAATTTGACGCCCAATGAAATCACCAGGCTTACTGATGAAATCAGGAAGAATCAGGGAAATGCATATTTTGAATATGATGTTTCTCTAGAAGACCCAACCCCCGAATATGTGGAGTCTCGCATTAGAGAACTGACACAAACAAAGGGGCGACCAGATTTGGTCGTGATTGATTATATGGGCAATATGACCACTCGTGTCAGCCGAAGAGATGCCAAACCTTGGGAAAAACAAGGTGATGCATTTGAACGACTGCATGTTATTGCAAAAAGATATTCCATCCCATTTTTGACCGCACAACAGATTAACAGAGACGCTATTCGTGAAAACAGAAAGCGAAAAGAGGATAAAAAAGCAGCAGCATATTGGCAGGATGCAGCCTCTGGCGACCAGCGACTTATGCACTTAGCTCACTTTGTTATCGGACTTGAACCGCACAAAGACGAAAGTATGGTCACATATCACCCAGTAAAAATGAGGGATGCCTGGTTCCCTCCATGCGGTGCCAAGTGGGACGCAGAATATAACACTGTACGAGATTTAAGCCCAGAAGAGCAAGCCAGATGGATGCAGATTGCCAGATTAAATGGCACTGTGCCAGATGATGGTGTGGGTACTGCTCCGACCACTGGCATTACCGTGCGCGACCGTAGTGATGGCATCCAAGAGGTTGCTTATGGCGGTGGTGTTGAGCAGGTTGACTTGGATGAACTCGACGTAGAGCCGATTGATTGGGGCGACAATGACTAAAGAGCAGATGATTTTTGGCAACAAATTAGAACCTGCTCAAAAGGGTAAATTTAGTGCCAGTTTAATCGAAGAGATTTTATCTTCCCTTGACATTGTTCAAGTTTTAGAAGATGAATACAATCTTGCTTTTGACGGACCGACCAATAAGGGGTGGTGGCAAACAAACTGCCCCCTTCCTGGGCACAGAGACTCTACACCAAGCTTTGGTGTTAATCCAGACCTTGGGGTGTTTAAGTGCTTTGGATGTCAAGAGAAAGGCAACCTCATTCATTTTGTGCGCAAAATTGAGGGCATACCATTCAATGACGCAGTTACGAAACTTGCGATGCTTTCAGGTGTTGACATTAACAACGGTGATATTAGCACTTATCGAGCGCTTCGTGATATTGAAATGACTGTCAAGGGTTTTCTTGAAAGTCAGTCTGAATCCAAGTTGCCCGCTGGATTAAGCACAGGCGAATTTTTACTTGCGCTTGCTGAGCGAATGAGAGAATATGAACAAAAAGTCTCTTATGATAAAGAAGAGTTAGCTTGGGTAGAGGGCATTTATCAACAAATAGATGACTATGATGTTCAAGATGACCAAAAAGCGATGAGTCGCGTTTGGAATTCGCTCGGAAAAAGTATGAAAGAGCGATTAGCTAATTACAAATTAAGAGTGAATCATGGATAAACAACAAGAGCTTCAAGACATTTGGAACGGCATAGCCAAGAAGGTCGGACCGTCAGCCGAACAGCTTCGCGCTGTTATAGACAATCCCCCGGAAACCATTACGCGCACCATTACATTAAGTGGTGCTTCTGCGGCTATTTACGCTTTCGTCAGTAAAACATTAGAAATGACACTGGGTTTGAGCGAAGAAGAGTCTGCGGCTTACTTGCTTCGTATGGGCGCGGAGTTTGAAATGCACAAAAGAGACGCTATTTTGCAGGCAATTAAAAAGAATGACTAACCAGCCGTGTATTCAAGATATAGAGGTAATTATCTATCCAGAACTCGCTTCTGCATCGTTATGTCATGATGAATCAGATTTGTATGTATTCTGGCAGATTCTTCGGGCTATTGACAAATACCGAGGCGGAAGCAGCAAATTTCAACGCAGTTCTCTTGTGGGTTTGTACAAACACTATTTCAATGTGAGTGAAGTTAGAGCATACGCACGTGTGAAGCATGGCGTAGGGCGGTATTGGCAAAAATTTGGCAAAGCAAAAGACGGGCGCAGAACCACATGTTTATTTGGGGTACAAGCTCTGGTAGACAGATTAGAGCCCAAGTGTACCAGAAGCGAGCCATTTGTCTTTATGGCGAAAAATACATTCGATTTTGAAACTGAAGAAGTGGTAGAATCTGAAGAATCTGGGGATGGCAATGAAAAGCGCCCGCCAATGTTTCTGGATGTAAAATATCTAATGATAGCCTGTGTAGCTGCGCGATATGTTGACCATAGACCAAATTCTATTGCTTCTATTGCAGAACTTACTGGACAATCTATTCGCACAGTTCAAAGGGCTTTAAATTCTTGTGTAGATGTTACAAAATATCCACAACACCTTGACCTTGGTAGATTTTCAACATATGACCAGGCAATTAAGCAGATTCCAGGATTAATGGCTAAAGGAGATGGGTTTTATAAGGTGGTTAAATCTGGCTCCGATTACATTGTAGTTAGACAAATACCAAATTCTTATGTTTTGTGCCAACCTAGACGATTGGCATTGCGTAAGCGTCCAGAGGCATTAAGAGCAAGAGACGCAATCAACATGGGTAGAATTAAGCCCAAAAAATACTATCAGAAAGATAGTAAAAAGGAGCTAGACGAGCAAAAGGTCAAAAGCTCAGGAATGACATCAACAAGCGACGGAGTTGTCGGTTTATGGAAAGGACACGAGCAAGTGGTTCAGCCAAAACGTAATACCGCAAAATCTATTAGTGAAAAATGGGCTGAACAAAGGCAAAACACCGTTCGCGCTGTGGTAAAATAGAGAGAATAAAAACATGTGTAGTAATCAAACCAAACAAGAATTTGTGCATCTGCATGCACACACGCACTATTCTGTGCAAGATGCTCTTCCGACTCCGAAAGAGTATGCTCATTATGCGAGAGAAATGGGCTTTCCGGCCGCCGCCATCACCGACCACGGGCGTATGGGCGGGGTAATTGAATTTGTTGAAGCTTGTCGAAATCCGTATAAAGATTATGCGCCAATCAAGCCCATTATTGGCTGTGAAATTTATACTTGCGCTGATATGACCATTAAAGAGTCAGTGATTCGCCCAGATGGTTCAAAGGGGAGACCCAAGCACAATCACCTTACCCTTCTTGCTGCCAACGAAATCGGATATCGAAATCTATTGCGAATTGCTTCTATTGCTGCCGAAGAGGGTTATTACTATGAACCCCGCGTAGACTGGAAAATTATCGAAAAGTATAACGAGGGCATCATTGCTCTCTCGGGTTGTTTGGCAAGTGAGGTCAACCAAGCATTATTAAAGGGACTGGATGATGAAGCGGAGATTATCGCCAAGCGATTTAAAGATGTGTTTGGCGACCGATATTATATTGAGCTACAATATCACGGTATTCCTGAGCAAAAACACAATTTAAGCAGACTTGCTAAAATTGCAAAAAATCTTGACGTTCCCATCGTTGCAAGTAATGATGTTCATTATCTCAAGCCAGAAGACTGGCGAGTTCATGACTTGTTAATTAGTATGCGTGATATTTCAACCGACAGAATTAACAAGGGTAAGAAAGAGGCATACGGTTCTCACCAGTTCTATCTAAAAAGCGCAGAGGAAATGCTCAAAATTTTCAATGCCAAGCCAGAAGCTTTAACCAATACTCTTGACTTGGCTGAGCGTGTGGAAGACTTTCTGAAACTGGATGTGCCGCACCTGTTGCCACATGTTGAAGTGCCCAAAAACAACGACAGCTTTAACCGATTTAGAACGAAGAATTTGCCATATCATAATCAAAACGAGGCATATTTGGCATATTTGTCTCTAAACGGATTGAAGCAGTTGGGCTTAGAAAGTCCCGAGTACAAAAAGAGGCTCAAGCAAGAGTTGGAGCAGATTTGGTACATGGGTGTTACTGACTACTTCCTCATTCAATCAGAAATGGTAGACTTTATGAAGAGTCGCGGCATTCTGTACGGTATTCGCGGTAGTGGTGTCGGTTCGCTGGTAAATCACTGTTTGGGTGTTTGCAATGTAGACCCAGTAAAATGGAACCTCATGTTTGAGCGATTTCTTAACCCAGGACGCGGAAATCAATACGACATTTCATATTCAGAGTTGCCAGCCAAAAAGTGGCTTGAAGAAAATGGCAAACAGCCACAAGAAGAGGCTGTCGAAAGGCTAAAAGCTGTAGTTAAAAGCGGCATCGCAGAAAACCCCGAACTTGCCAAACACGAACCAGAGATGAACAAAGAAATCTGGGTGTTGGAAATGGCAAATCTTGCTACTTATGTATGCGAATTGGCAGATTCTGGAGTTAGGGCAGACTCTAACGAAGGACAACTATGGACAGCTTATTTTCTTGGAATCACCTCTGAAAAACCAACCAAAGGTTTGAAGGTTAAAAAGGTTGCGTCTCTACCAGACGTAGATACCGATATTGACGACCACCGTCGTGGTGAGGTTATTGAATGGACACGGAATCGCTTCGGGCACGACCATGTAAGTATGATTGGTACATGGGGTACCTATCAGGCAAAGGCTGCTGTAACAAACACGCTTAAGGTTTCTGAACGATTCTCGCAAGAATGGGGTGATAGAACCCATCAAATGGCCCAGGTGGTGTCTAAAAGCATCCCTGTACGCCCACAGGCTGCGGGTAAATCAAAAACACCTATCGCAGATGCGGCTAAAGAGTCGCCAGAGTTTGCACAGTGGTTGCGAAAGTATCCAGAAGAAATGAAGCTTGCTGAGCAACTAATAGACAGAATATCAAACCTTGGTATTCACGCTGGTGGTGTACTGGTGTCTAGCGAGCCTATCCGCGACCATTCGCCTATTGAAAACTCTAAGGGTGTTTTAGCATCTGCTTACGATATGAAGAGCGTTGAGCGCGTTGGGCTTGTAAAGTATGACTATCTTGGGCTGGCGTGTTTTCACATGATTGATATTGCGCAGAATCTCATCGAAAAGAGACACGGTGCTCGTGTAGATTTTTCCAAGATTGATTTAGAAGACCCGAAGGTATTTGAGCTATACAAAAACGGCACCACCTCAACTATTTTCCAGTTTGCTAGCACGGGAATGCAAAAAGCATTGCAACAAGTTCAGGCTTCGTGCATCGAAGACCTCATCGCTGTAGCTGCACTCTATCGCCCTGGTCCTCTGGAATTTATTCCAGACTATGCCGCTGGGAAGCGCAATCCTGGGTCTGTGAAATATCCGCACCCATTGATTAAAAAACACCTTGGTGTAACTTATGGAATTGTCGTATATCAAGAACAAGCCATGTTTCTTGCTCGTGATATGGCGGGATTAGACTGGGATGAAGTCGATAAGCTGAGAAAGGCTGTGTCGAAAAAAGACCCAGAAGCATTTGCAAAAATCTGCAAAGTTTTTGAAGACAAGGCATTAGCCAAGGGTGTTCCTAAGAGCGTTGTAGACGAAACCCTTAATCTAATGGCAAAGTTTGCTGGTTATGCGTTTAACAGAAGCCATGCTTGTGCATATGCGATTTTATCATACTACACCGCACACTTGCGCACATACTATCCTGCTGAATGGATGGCAGCAGTTATGCAAGTTGATAGAGACGATGAAAAAAAGATGGCGATTTACCAGCATGAATGTCGAATGAGTGGCATTACTGTCGTTAAACCCAATGTCAACGACTCGGGTTTAGAGACTACGGTAACAAGTGATGGCTATGTTGCGTTGCCATTAACATCTATCAAGGGCGTGGGCTCAATGGCTCAAACCATAGTTGAACACCAACCGTTCACTGACTTGAAAGATATGGTTTGGAAAGCCAGACCAAATCGAGGCATGGTTGAGCACTTGGCTGAAGGTGGCGCATTACATGTCTTCGATGATGTGCGCAGAAAACCCATCGAAGACATCATGACATACTATGATGAACTTGTTATTGAGCGCAATGCTTATGACAAGCGTAAGAAGCTGGAAGAAAAGCAAAAGTATAAAACACTGTCACCTTTAAGTGGTAATAGCGAGGGCATTATTCCTACTAAAACCACCCAAAAGAATGTAAAATCTAGAAGTGGACAAAGAACTTTGAACACACGTTCTTTGTTCCCCAATGACATATTTTGAACATCATGAGCGAGATTGGATTTATCGAAGACGAAGCGGAAGTTCAGGAGGGTACAACACCCCTGAATGATTCCAAAAAATTAACACAACCTGCTATGTGGGATGATAGCAATTTTGATTTTGTATCAGATGCAAAAAAGAGATTTGCGGGTATTACCAAAGAAAGTTACGAGGAAGAGGTAGAGGCTTGGGCAGAGGGATTTAAATACTTGCCGCCTTACAATCGGGACGCATTTTACAATGAGCTAGCCAGTATGCAGATGAATATTCAAAATGATAATAATTTTGAATTTGAAGAACTCTCTGTATTGTATAGCACCCAGGTTGCATATCGAAACCGATTAACAAATATGAAGGGTATTGTTAATGCTCATTATGAAATTTACAATCAGGCGTACAAGTCGCTTGACAAACAGGCATTCAAGCTGTTTAGCAAGTCTGGCGGCAGTGTTGATGACCGTCGCGCTGATGCCGCACATCAGGTGGCACCATTCTTACGATTAGTTACACAAACTGGCGTCTTGTTAGATGCAATTAATGAAAAAATTGCTAATGTGGAATTCGCCGCCTTTCAGCTAACGCGGTTGTTGCGTGAGCGTGAAGCGCTTTCACGTATTAACACCACTTACGACAAAGAGGGGCAATACAACCGATTTCATAACAAGCTGAAATCAAACACCAAAGAGGAGTTTGATGAGGACGGATTTAAAAAGCTCTAAAAAATCTGTGCTTCCAGACAAAAACCCACGATAATAAAAAAAGACAAATCTCCACAAGGTTTTGGGAAGTTTGTTGTAGAAATAAAAGTAAGGCACAAAACAAAAAAGTTCTGTGCTTTGCCCAAAAAATAAACGATAGAGTCCATAAGAGCAAAAGCATCTTTAGGTGCAAAGCTTTGACTCAAGGAAAAACAAAATGGCACAAAGAATATACTCATCAACCAACTATCTTGCTGAGCAAGAAAACCAGCCAAAGACACGAGGCGGAAAAGCTGAGTTTGTTAATCTCAAACCAGACCCTCAGACTGGCGAAACCGTTCGCAATCTCCGACTGATTGGCTTTCCAATTAAGTTCCGACAGTTCACCAACCGACAGCCCGACTGGGAGCGTCGTCAGCGCGGTGACAAGGGTGCAACCAAACAGGTTCCATTCCCTGACGCTCACTTGAGCAACTCCTTTACTCGTATCGGCACCGATAACGACCCTGCCTATGGCGAATGCCCTTGGGAAAAGATGGGTTACATTGGCTCTGAGCGATTTGCTGTCAATGTATTAGAGCGACAGAAGGACGGCACAAGTGTCGTTAAAATCCTTGAAAAAGGCAAGATGATTTTCGGCAAGTTCATGGAATATGAAGCTAGCAATCGAGAAATCAATCTTGAAAACCCAGACGAAGAGCCATTGTGCGTAATGTTAGGCGGTCCTGTTGCCCATGATATTAAAATCAAGGCGAAGTCGAACCCTAACGCGCTTGGTGGTGTAGACTACGTGGTTTCAATCAACCCGCGTCCAAGCGTGGTCACCGACGAAGAGATTGAGTTGCTTCGTTCTGTTGGTGTACCTAAGCCAGAAGACCTTGAGGCTGAGCGCAAGGCATTCGACTTGAACAAGAAGAATGACCCTCAGCTTCCAGAGTGGAATGAGTGGTATTTCTATGGATACAACATTTCCAACATCTTCAAGCACACCCCAGTTAAGACAGAGGGTGCTGGTTCAGCCGCCCCCGAAGCTGTGGCAGAAGCAACAAGCAGCGATGAGCTTGTGATTGACGACGAAGAGCCAACACCAGTGGCTACGACTTCGAAGGCAAAAACAACCAAGAAGGCTGCTGCTCCTGAGCCTGAGCTTGCCAACCCATTCCAAGACGAGGATAGCGACGAGTTAGCCTCTGTTGGTGGTGGCGACGAGCCTGACTGGGATTAATCCTCCCCAACACCATGAAAGGGGCACGTCGAGATTCTATCTTGGGGTGCCCCTTTTTTAAACGAGGTTAAAATGAGTAAAGAAAAAACAACAAACGACAGGCAAAAAAAGATTCTCGAATTAATGAAAGCCGTGGGCGTTAAACCAACAAGCTGGAAAACTGGTGACAGAATCACTAATCCCAACTTTACATCCTCTGGAATTCCAGAGATTGATGAAATTCTGGGTGATAATGGCGGTTTTGCTGATGGCTCTCTAGTGGTGTTGGTTGGCGACTCTGGCTCTGGAAAGACATATAGCGCACTGAAGGCTATTAAAGCCCAACAAGAAAAGGGTCGAGCAGCGGCTTTTTTCAACATCGAAAACACATTCTATCCACCCCGTGCAGCAGATATTGGCGTGGATGTACACAACTCAGACCTATTTGATTTGTTTGAATCGGTTGGTAGTGCTGAAAAGAACGGCGAGCTAGTTAAAAAGCTTGTTGAGTCTGGCATGTATGGAGTTGTGGTTGTGGACAGTGTTACTGCTTTGATTCCACAGGCGGACTATGAAAAGGCACTAGAAGATGCACCAATGGTTGGCGCACATGCCCGATTTATCGGGCGATTTGCACAAAGCCTCTTACCCATTTGTGAAGAATCAGGCACCATTGTAATTTTGATTAACCAGTTCCGATATGGTTCGGGCGCACGTCCAAACACCTTTATTAAGAAAATGGCTGGCGGTGAGGCATTACAATATTTTGCACACACGGTATTGGCTTACAAGAAGATTGGTGGCGCAGATGGGGCTATTCTAGACTCCAACAAGGCAATTATAGGTGGAAAGTCGAGGGTTGAAACCACGAAAAACCGATATGGATTGCCAAATCAAGAGGCGGTTGTGCCCATTTACTTCACCAAGGCAGAATCAGACTTCATTGGAGAATTTCTCTACCGAACAACGAAATCACGAGATTTCCAAGATGTCATTACGGTTAACCGAAAGGTTTATCGCTATATTGACACCGACAGTGGCGAAATTCTAGTGCAAGATAAGGATGAAATAGCCTTTATTGAAGGATTGATGAAGGCAGAGCCGCCCGTGAAGCGTATTAAGTCAGATAAGTCGGCAACAGCGTTTGAATACGTTTGTGCTCGATTAAAAATGACGGATAAGCAAATCACTGCTTTGAAAGATTCTATGGAAGCACGTAAGCTTGCCATCTCCGCTGGTGATGATAACGATGAAATATCAACTATCAGCTTAGATGAAGACGAAGACTAGGGAATGCGAAATTGAGTGCAGCAACATTTGTTTTGAAAAACACTCAATTTCGTCTTCCAAAAGACGATAATCATAATATGAGTAAATACGCATACCCTCCAACAAGCGAAGATAACGCAACCATCAAATTGCTGCTTCAAGTATATAAAACTGCGGTGTCAGATAAAAGCGCCATCTATATTAGCACTCCCATGACTAGTGGGTTGCGATACATGGAAGCTTTTGCCAACTTGCCACCAGATGTTAAAACACTTGACCCAGAACTGCGAAGGTTGCTTTATAACCAGAACTGTCAACATGCTCGAAGCGTGGCGGCAATGACTAGATTGCACTTTCCAACGTCAATCGTCATAGACCCCACACATATCGAGATACCGGGTTGGGAGCAAAACGATTATTTGACTTTTTGGAGACAGGTAATCGTGGATTGTACATCCGTTGTCCGCTTTGTAAACGACTGGCATTATAGTAATGGTTGTGCCTATGAATATTTGGTCGGCGCATTGACCAATAAAGTCTTAATTGACGAAAAGGAGCAAACCATTCATGTACATGTTGGTAGAGATTTGATTGCAAGTGCTTATGAGGAGCATTTGCGACAAGGCTATGACAATGAATTCTTATTGAATGTAGTCAAATCTCTAGATAAGCTGGTGCATGCTGAAGACGGTGCGTAATGGCTCAGATTATCAAACAAGAGCGTGCTCTAAGAACGCAAGAGGATTTGGAGCAGGTTGCGGCATTATTTTCGCGCAACCTGCTCCAGAACACTCAGGCTCTTGAATATCTAAAGGAAAGAGGCTTGCCTCTTGACTTGGTTAAACAGGGTTTAATAGGGTTTTGCCCACCATATTATGGGCACTGGTTTGATTTAATTCGTGGTCGTATAACCGTACCTATACGGGATGTACATGGTAGAATAGTTGCTTTTGCTGGTAGACAATTCGAGCCGATGGAAGCAATCACCGAAAGGGCTTTCTGGGAATCATATGGGCGTGACCCGGATAAAGCGCACAAGAGGTTTGAGAAATGGAAACGAGGCAAATGGCTCAACGAATCTGGTTTTAGCAAAAGTCGTCATCTCTATTTTCTCGATAGAGCTAAAGATGCGGCTAGAGAGCGTAACTATATTGTCTTGGTTGAGGGATATTTTGACACATTGGTGTTGGCACAAAATGATTTGCCAAACACAGCAGCCGTATGCGGATTGGCGTTAACAGAATATCATGTGGCAACTATTAAACGCTACTGCGACCATGTTGTGTTTATATTAGACCCCGACGAAGCTGGGCTTCGCTCGTTAAGTAAAATGCGAGAGATTGCAGAGGCTGGAAGACTGAAGCATCATTCTGTGTTTCTTCCAAACAAACTTGACCCAGATGAATTTGTGCTGAAGTATGGCGCAAAAGCATTGAAGGCGAGTATAGAAAAAATGATACTTAATGATACAAAAGAATTGGTGGTAAAACTACGCAATGAAAACAAAAATTGAACAACAAATTCCGATAGTATGGGATGTGCGAGATGGTGACATGGCATTAGCTAGAGAGTTAGCCTACGAACTTGAAATTCCTGTACCGATTGCTAACATTTGTGTTAGCAGAGGAATGAAAACAAAGGAAGAGGTTGAAGATTTTTGTCGATTAGACGTGAAAAAACTACACAATCCTTGGCTCCTGCCAGACATCAAGCCAGTAGTTGACCGTATGGCTCAGGCAATCGAATCCAAGGAGAAAATTTTCATTCATGGCGACTATGATGTAGACGGGGTTACAGCGACTGCTGTTGTTGTAACTGCTATGCGCAAGCTTGGTGCAGATATTGGTTTTCATGTACCGCATCGTATTTATGATGGGTACGATATTAAACCCGCCAGTGTTGACAGAGCTATTGAAGCTGGAGCTTCACTGTTGATTTCGGTGGACTGTGGTATTTTGGCATTTGAAACCGCTGAATATGCCAAAAAGCGTGGAATAGACCTGATTATTACCGACCACCACACACCACATAAAAATGGTACAGTTCCTGATTGTATCGGCGTGGTTAATCCAAATCGGCATGACTCAGTATATCCGTTCTCCGGGCTTGCTGGTGTAGGCATTGCCTTTAAGGTAATGGTTGCTCTTGCCAACAAAATGAATTATCCCATTAAGGAACTCACCAACGATTTGCTCGAATATGTTGCGCTAGGCACCGTGGCTGATGTTGCCCCTATGGTTGATGAAAACCGAAGCCTTGTGGCTCTTGGCTGTGAAAAATTAACCAATTCCAACAAACCAGGCGTTAAAGAGCTTATGAAAATCGCTGGTGTCAAAAGCGTTGATACTATGAGTATTGGTTTTAGCCTTGGTCCGCGCATCAATGCCGTGGGACGGTTGGCAGATTCATATACGGCGCTAGAGCTATTGCTGGAAACAAGTGAGCGTAGAGCAAAATTCTTAGCAGAGCAGCTAAATGCTGCAAATAGCCGAAGACAGCATTTACAAGAGCAGGTAACCCAAGAGGCTATTGAGCTATTGCCTGAAAACATAGACGAGCATTCGATTTTAATGATTGGTGCAAAGGGCTGGCATCCAGGTCTTGTAGGACTTGTTGCTGGCAAAATTGCAGAATCATATGGAAAACCAACCCTGGTGTGTGTTATCAAAGATGATGAAACATGTAGAGGAAGCGCACGTTCTGTGGAAGGTTTCAACATCATTGAGGCGATTAAATCGCCAGAGTGTGAACCGTTGTTTACAAAAAGCGGCGGACACCCCTTTGCGGCTGGTTTTGATTTCCCAGCGGCCAATTTTGATATACTTAAGCAAAAGCTAAATGAATTTGCTCTCAAGAAAACCAATGGCGAGGGTATTAAGGGTGTAAGAAAGATTCATGTTGATGCTCGATTACAAGCTAGCGAAATCAATGATAAGTTTTATCAAGAACTTGCTACACTAGCTCCCTTTGGTTCTGAAAACCCCGAACCTATCTTTCTATCAAAGGGTATGCAAGTGGTGAAGGCAAGTACAGTGGGTCAAAACGGAAAGCATCTCAAACTGAGATTAAAAGGTGCAAAAGAAACTGACCCTTGGATAGACGGTATTGCATGGCGCAGGGGTGAAGAGATAGACAACTTCACCGAAGGAACAAAAGTCGATATAGTATACACTTTGTCTAAATCAGAGTGGCAGGGACGTATTGCTTTAAGTCTTACAATAGAAGATTTGAAAATAGTAGATTAATAAGCGATACCTGTATTTAATTTTAGGCGTCTCAATAAATAGTGTGAATTTAATTCATACAAAGATTAAGGCGCGTCCATTCAAATTGTCTCATCTAATCCGCCCCTAATGGGGCTAAAATCAATTATGACCTCATTGTTTGACTGGGTGATTGCCTCGAAAAGAGGAAATCATGGAAAGGGTATTAGCCAAACGTAAGACACAAAAAGTTAGCGAAAAACGACTTGAAAAACAGCAGTGTGATTTAGAACTATATATCATCAAATATCAAACTGCCATTAAAAGCGGTAACAAGTTTACCATCAACGACACATATGAACAAATCTGTTCATTGTATGACCCCATACATTACTCAAACTACTGGTGGAAAAAGTATGGTCATCTCTACGAAGAACGTGAAGATTTTAACCAAGAGTATTTGCGCATTTTTTGCAAAGTGTTAAACGAGTGGCGTCCACGAGAAATACGCGCAGAATCAAGATACGGCGGCAAGGGTTATTTTCAAAACTTTTTCTATGGTGCGCTATCACATCACTTTACCAATCTGGTAAAAAGCCTGTCAAGTAACAAAAGAAACGTTGCCACGCGGTGTCCAATTTGTGAACAGTGGTGCAACACACTTTCATCCCACCTGAGAGAACATCACCAAGAATTAATGTGGGACTATCTCAAGAGTCACGGAAGAGATGTTAACACATTAACGGGTTGTCCTTTCTGTAAAAATTACAAAACCCCTAAAAATTTCGAATGTGCTCACTCCGGTGAAACATGTAACGAGTGCATACAAAACGGTTTACTTGACAGTATAAAAAAGCATCTTATTTCGAAGCATTCGAGTTTTCTGTTTGAGCATTTTCATGACTTATATCCATCTCATTCTACTGTGTCATCAAAGCCAATGAGTATTCATTATGCTGATGAAGATGGAGAAGATGCCAGCATATATGATGTCATGGAATCTGATAACAAATTAGAGAATCTTATGGCATTAGACTTAACTCCGGTTCAGCATTTAATCTTAAATCGTGTATTAAATGGTTCAAGTTCAATAAAATATGATGCTGCGTTGTATAAATGTACACAGAGAGAATTTCAAAAAGAATTTGAAGGTCTCAAAACAGCAATGATGTTGTGTGGAATTACAGGATGAATACAGATAAATTAAATGTTACAGAGGAGTTGGCAAGGATATTGTCCGATGGTGAAAATACATCGGATAATATCGTACCAGCAATTCAGAAGATTACATCGCCTAAAAAAGATGACCCTTGCACCTTGCGTGCAAGAGGTGGTAATTTTGATGACCCAAATCCGGCAAAACGCCCAACAGACCCAGTAGGCTTGTCAAGAAGTATTTTACATGTACTTTCTGAACACAATTATGTGCGCGTATTAAGCGTCGGCTCCGTTGCCTTACAACAAGTCATGACAGCGTTTCGAATTGCGGCACAAGAAGTTGAATCAAAAACACAAGGAGTTGTTTTGGTTGTTCGACAATCTGAATATGTAGCAGAAATTGGGAACAAAAAAGCGAAAGGTGTTTGTACACGTATTTTTGCGATTCCTATTCAGTATGCATTATAGGTGTTTCAATGCGATTAAATTTGCCAAGGTTTAGCCGAGATGAGAAACAAATCATCTCGGCTGATTTGTTAAACAACACTCAAAAGTTTCAAATTCTTAATGGGGTGGATTTGAGTACACAAGAGGGGAAAGATAGGTTTATACAGGCAATAATTCGGGGCGAAAATCCCTTTAAATCGGCATCTGAGTCCCAGGAAGCGACGACTGAAATTGACAATAATACTACATGGTCTAATTTAGTCTCAGAAGCAAACCTAGACAATCGAACAATAACCTCCCCAAACCCAGACAAACCAGTTGATGAACCAATAATTCGCTTTGCTTTGAGGAAGAAAACGAAAGAACTGGCGGCAGATTTGGGGTTGGGCGAAGACGAGATTTATTCAAAAATATTGCTCGATTGTGCTACGTCAGTGCCTAAACAGTGTTCAATAATTCAAGCGGTTAACTTCATCAGAAACTATTCTGATGCTCCTTTCTTGGAATGCGACCATTGTGGCGCGACTAATAGACCAGCATGGACGATATGTCGTGGTTGTGGTGAAATAAACCCAAATTAGGGTTATAAAAAACCAAATTTCGACATATTAATTGTCTACCAATAATTGAATATCGAATGAACATTTTCAGGTGTGGAAATGTTGGGAAATAGACGATTAAACATATATGATTGAAAGGAACCAAAGATGACTACGAGCGATTTACAAACCGAGACAAAACCCTCCCTCCCCGATAGTCCAAACAATAAGCCACAATATACAATTAATGACGTAAAAGAACAGTCAATGGCTTATTTTGGACAAGACGAGCTTGCCGCAAAAGTTTTTGCAGACAAGTACGCCCTGCGAAACAACCGCATTTTACCCAGTAGTGACACTGATTTGCCAAAGCAATTTGTTGAAGCCACTCCAGACGCAATGCATGACAGGCTAGCATATCAATTTGCTTTAAAGGAGATGCAGTATGACAACCCATCTTCATTTCGCGCATTTCGTGAAGCATTAGACAAGTTTCAGTACATTGTGCCACAGGGAAGTCCAATGTATGGCATTGGCAACCCCTTTGTGAAAGTATCAATTTCTAACTGTGTGGTTGTAGATTTTCCGCAAGATAACATGAGTGGCATCATGGAGTCTGGCAAAGATTTGGCAAACCTCTTTAAGCGGCGCTGTGGCGTGGGCATGTCGTTAGACAGCCTTCGCCCCGATGGAGCACCAGTATCTAACTCTGCCGGAACATCAACAGGAGCCTGGTCCTTTGCGAATTATTTTTCTGAAGTATGTCGCATGATTGGACAAAATGGTCGTCGTGGAGCGTTGATGCTTACGATGAATGTTTTGCATCCAGATATTCCGCAGTTTGTCGTAATGAAGAGAGATAAAACGCGAGTGACGGGAGCCAACGTCAGCGTAATGCTTACAGACAGCTTCATGAATGCGGTTGAGAATGATGACGACTGGATTTGCCGATGGCCTCTCAATACGAATGTTGAAGAAATTGTGGCAAAAGGCGGACACTGGGAGAGTTATGAAGCTGCGCCCGAAAAGAACCGTCCAATAGCCTTGCGGCGTTTTGTGCCAACACACAAAACAAAAAGCACATTGGTTTCTTATCGCGCTAGAGATTTATGGCACCTGATTAACGAAAGTGCAGTTTTAAGTGCAGAGCCTGGTTTGCTTTTTTGGGACAACTATGGACGTAATCTTCCAGCAAACTCATATAAAGAATTTGAGCTTATTTGTGTTAATCCATGTGCTGAAATTGGATTGTCTGCATACGACAGTTGTCGCTTGACATCACTGAATTTGAAAGGCTATGTTCGAAACCCGCATACCAGCGATGCTTATTTTGATTATGACAAATTTGTTGAGATGACAAGGCTTGGCATGCGCGTAATGGATGATGTTGTCGATATTGAAATTGAATATCTTGGAAACATCATTGATTCATGTGATGAGCCAGAAGAGAAGGAGCTTTGGAACAAACTGCGAAATGCGGCTATTCGAGGTCGCAGAACTGGTTTGGGAATGCACGGATTAGCTGATGCGCTCGCATGCCTTGGCTTGCGTTATGATTCTGACGAGGCTATTGCAGAGGTAGATAAAATCGCAGAGACATTTTGTGTGAATGCATATGATGCATCTGTAGATTTAGCTATGGAAAGGGGTGCTTTTGAAGCATTTGACTGGGAAACCGAAAAAGACTGTGAATTCATTAAGCGATTACCCCAATGGTTGCAAGATAAAATGGCAAAATATGGTCGAAGAAACATCAGTCTTCTCACCATTGCCCCAACAGGTAGCGTTTCGATTGTTTCACAGACTAGCTCTGGGCTAGAGCCAGTATTCTCCAATTTTTACACTCGCCGTCGAAAGATTAATCCATCTGATGTGGGTGTTCGCGTAGACTTTGTAGACCAGAATGGAGACAAATGGCAAGAATACTCTGTGTTTCACCACAATGTTCAAGATTATTTGCATGTTAGTGGCAAGATTGAACAATGGAGAGAGATTGAAGAAACTGTTGCTCCTAAAAATTGGGCAGATGAACTTCGAGCCCTACTGCCAGATTGTTTTGTCACCGCTCCAGAAATTGATGCGAAGCGACGTGTGGAAATCCAGGGTCATATTCAAAAGTGGATTGACCACGGAATTTCGTCCACTATTAACATGCCCGCTGGCACTACTGTAGAACAGGGTCAAGAGCTTTATATGCTTGCTTGGAAACATGGATTAAAGGGTGTGACGATTTATGTTGATGGCTCTCGCTCTGGTGTTTTGGTTAACACCCCAACTGCAAAAGACGCCTCGAAGCATATCGTTGAAGCACATTGCCCGAAGCGCCCTGCGCAACTTGAATGTGACATTCACCACGTGAAGGTAAATGGCATTGATTGGATTGCGCTTGTGGGATTGCTCGATGGGGTGCCTTACGAAATCTTTGGTGGCGCTAAAGAGCAAGTGGATTTGCCAAAGAAAATTAAAAGCGGTATAATTAGTAAGCGCAAATGCGACAGAGCTAATTCTAAGGGGCGAACAGCGTGTTATGACCTTATTATAGGCTCAGATGATGACGAATGGAAGATTAAAGACATCGCTGACACCTTTGATAACGGAAACTATGCTGCTCAAACACGTATGATTTCTTTGTCGCTGCGACACGGTGTACCTATTCAATTTATTGCTGAACAACTTAGCCGAGACATCGAGTCTGAGTTTCATTCATTCTCTAAAGTTATGGCGCGAGTATTGAAGCAATATATTGAAAATGGCGCAACGGGTGGAGAAAAATGCACAACCTGTGGAGAAAAAATGCGGTTTGAGAATGGATGCACCATCTGTCCAAACTGTGGTGAGGGGAAGTGCAGCTAAAGAGGTTAATATGGCAAAAAAACAACCCGTCTTGGACAAAAGAACTTGTATGATAGTAGATGCTGTCTACAGCCCTTATGTATCCGAGGATTTAGGTGAAGATGTAAATGAAGAGTCTCCGTTTTCGGAATACGGAGACTCCGTAGTTTTACTACTACAAGATATAGAAACGTACAACACGTATCACTGTCCGCTGACTAGCGCAGATATTAAATCGTTGCTCAACTCAAAAGACGAGCTAACACCAAGACAGTTGATTAAATTTGCAGAAGCGCTTAGTAACCGAGAACATCCGGTTACATTACTGGTTGCTGCTGATTCACAGTTGGTGACGCCAGATATGGTGGAGAAACTACAAAAACAGGGTCTTTTAAGCAACGAAAAGGCGATGCAAAGATATGAAGAGGCAAAGGAAAAGAAAAGATTGCTCGAAGAGGAACAGCAGTCTATTCCACAAACCGAATACGAACAATTTATGAAAGAACAGGATGAAGCCCTAAAGCAAAAGTTTGAAGAATGGAGACTGGCTAAAGAAATGCAAAGTCGTCAATCTGTGTTTTTAGATATTGACAATATGGCGGACGAAGAAGGAGCATAAACAAGAAAATGAGTGAAAGTAAGATTAATTTAAGAGTTCGACGTTTTAGAGAAGGCGCTATTATGCCAAGTCGCGGCAGTGAACTTGCCGCTGGTTTTGATTTGTATGCATGGACACCAGAACATGAAAGGGGTAACACTCGCACTACTATTATGATACCGCCTGGTGGCATGGCACCTATTAAAACTGGAATCAATTTACGCATTCCCGCTGGATATGAAGTTCAAATTCGTCCAAGGTCAGGTCTTGCGTTTAAATATCAAATCACTGTTCAAAACACTCCAGGCACTATTGATGCTGACTATGATGGCGATGGTGAAAAGTTTGAAATTGTCGTAATGCTGAGAAATGAGGGTACAGAATGGTTTCAAGTAAATCATGGTGACAGAATTGCTCAGATGGTTCTGAACAAACTTCCAGAAGTGACTTTAGTCGAAGACTTTGAAGATAATGCGCAGCGCAACGAAAGCACCAGAGTTGGTGGTTTAGGTAGTACAGGGGTCGCTTGAATCAATGGATGACAGAGACGCCCAGCGTTTTGCTGGACGTGTTGTAGCGGAAACACTGCAATACGTCCAGCAACTTGTTGAACAAGGCGAAAACAATACACTTGTATTGAATGATAAAGCTGAAGCGTTTATGCTTAAAAGAAACGTGATTCCAGCTTGTAAGGGTTATCAGCCCCCTTTTCATAAAGAAAAGTATCTATATGGCACATGCCTGTCTATAAACGACGAGATTGTTCATGGAGTCCCTGGTGCAACCAAGTTTATCAAAGAGGGAGATGTCTTAAGCATCGACATTGTTGGTGTTTATAACGGATGGCATGCTGACGCCGCAATCACAATTCCAGTCGGAGAAGTCAATGGCAAGGTTAAAAAATTGCTTGAGGTAACCGAACGAGCATTATATAAGGGTATCGAAAAAGTTGTCGCCAATGGATACACAGGTGATGTGGGACATGCGATTAATAGACACGCAAGAAACTATGGGCTTGGAGTGGCTAAATATCTTTCAGGGCATGGTATTGGAAGAGAAATTCATTCCGCTCCAACATTGGCTAACTCTGGAAAACCCAAAAGCGGCGAAATATTGCTAAAAAACACAAGTTTTTGTATTGAGCCAATGTTTACGCTTGGAACAGACGATAATAGGATAGCAGACGACACATGGGCTGTAGTTACGGCAGATGGGTCAATGTCCGCACACTTTGAACACACAGTGTTCATTAACAACGACGAAGAAGTGGAAATTTTCACAAAACTTTAGGTATAATGGAGAAGACATGGCAGAACCAACCTTTTTAGAATCACATGAGTTGTTTGAGATTGCAAGCAAACTTCAAGACAGATACCGATATGAACTTGGACACGTAGACCTTGACTTAATTTACTTCGCAGAAAAATTGGGTGAGAAGGGTAAGAAAGCCAAGGTTGTAGATATTAGCGGTATCACCAGCGCATGGCTCAAACAGTTGCTTTCCAAAGCTGGAAAGAACAACAAACTATATTGCCTTTCGGCATGGACTCAGGAGTGGGGTCAGTTTTCGCCCGCTCAAAAGCAATGGTTTGTATTTGATTGCCTGTACAGCATTTCGCCAGACAACAATGGTAAGCTTCGCAAACCAGATGTTGTAGGACATGGACCGATTATTGACTTGCTGGGTCCATATTGGACTGCAAGCACAGTATTGCCTGATATGCTTTCTGGAGACGCAGTGGCAATTCCGCCTCCTCCTGAACCCGAGCCCGAGGATTCTACTCTCTAAAAGAAAGCGCACATTACGTGCGCTTTCTTTTTGCATTTTATACGATAATCGAGTATGCCCATCAATCAGAACGTTTTATTCAACAAGTATCGACCCAAGAAGCTATCACAAGTGTCACAACCTCATGTGGTAAAAATTCTCAACAAACAGGTCGAAAAGAAAGCCAATCCATCAACATACTTATTGAGCGGTCCGCCGGGGACAGGTAAAACAACGATTGCCAGGATTATGTGCGCTGCATTGTCTTGCACAAATCTTGATGCAGGCTTTGAGCCTTGTGGAAAATGCCCAAACTGTACCGCTATTTTTGACGATAGATTTCGTGAACTTAACGAAGTGAATTGCGCCACCCACGGTGGTGTTGACGATATCAGGGCGATGATATCCGAAAAGATGTATATTATGCCATCTCAGGGTCAAAAGCGCTTCTTTATTTTAGACGAAGCTCATATGCTTACAGCGGCAGCGCAAAACGCCTTGTTGAAGATTATGGAAGAGCCACCAGACTATGTAGTTTTCTTCGTTTGCTCTTCAGAGGCACACAAAATTCTTAAAGCTATTCGAAGTCGTTCACAAATTCATAAATTAAAGAAAATTTCCGACAAATCTTCTAGGGAAATTTTAGAATTTGTTGTAAAAGAAGAGCGGTTGTCTTCAGAACCAGCGGCTTTGGATTTAATTGTTCAAGCGGCGGGTGGAAGCGGTCGAGACGCTTTGGTGCTTTTGGAGCAGGTTGCACTTGTTGGTGTGACCGAGGAAAATGTTCGAGAGGTGCTGGGTCGAGGTCCAAGAAGCCAAGCCACAGATTTGCTGCAATCAATATTTGACACAAATCGTGGTGAAGCGATAAAGATTTTGGACGCGGCTCAACTAGAGGGTAGAGACTTGATTTCACTCATTGAAGAAGCAGAACGCGCACTTATGCAAATGGCTAAATATAAGCTCCTCCGCACCCCTAGCGCCAATCAAGACCCTCTGCTTTCTCCAATGGTTTCTCAATGGACGGGTAGTTTGTTGACTGAAGTAACGACCGGATTAATAGAAATTAACAAATTAATACGGCAAAACGTTCCCGAAGACTTGGCTTGCCAAGTCGGGATATTGAAAGTAATAGATAGATGCGCAAAAGTCAAGGCAGCAAGTAAATAACTCAAGCCAGTCGCCTAGCAAAAATATCAACAGTTTAACAATCAAAGTTTAATAGCCGTGAGGAGTAAACCATGTCAAAAGACACGGAGTATGTCCTCAGACTTGTTAAATCTGCAAAAGAAGGGGATAATCGAGCCTTTGATACAATCATGGGCGAGCTTGAACCAGAACTAAAAAAGATTGCTAAACAATATTACATCGCGGGCTCCGACCCAGAAGATGTATTACAAGAAGGCAGGATTGGGGTGTGGACAGCAGTGCAAGATTTTGATTCAACAAAAGGCATGGCATTCAAGAATTTCGCTCTCAATCTGGTAGTTAAAAGACATGTGTTTACCGCTGTTTCGGCCGCAAACCGAAAGAAATTTGATTTACATAACAACGCCGCATCACTTGACACCGCAGTGTGGACAGGTGAAGAAGACTCGGAACAGAAACTCGCTGATTTTATCGCAGATACAGAAACGCCATTTATAGACCAGTTAATGCAGAAAGAAGAGTTTGAGGAGAATTCAAATAAAGTAATGGCACGCCTAACCTCAATGGAAAGGGCAATATTCTTGGAGTACGGTAGCGAGGAATCCTACAAAGACATAGCTGATGCGCTAGGTATCAAAGCCAAAGCGGTGGACAATGCCTTGATGCGAATTCGCAAAAAGGCTAAAGAGGTGTGGGAGCAATACGAAAAAAACGGTGTTGAGTCCACATAACTTGTGATTTAATGTCCCTGAATACGATAATCTATATAAAGAGGTTCGATTCAGGGACATTATGAAATTTACACTATCTAAAACAGCATCTCAATCGGTTTTGGCACAAGCGCTCAAAACATGTAATGTAAAGGCGAAGGGCGAAGCTGATTCTGAATTTTTGATTTTTTACGAAAAGGGCGACCTTTTTATTCGTTCGGTGAATGATACCGCAGAACAAACCATTAAACTGAGGGCGCATGAAGTTGATGCCCAAAGCGGCGATGCATTTTCTGTGCCTGGACAAGCATTGGTTGAGTTCTTAAAACAGTTTCCAGACGAGGACGTTGTTTGTACATATCAACCGGATAAGGGTGCGCTCGTTCTCAACTCAACTGTGCGCAAAACAAGAGTTGCGCTACCCACTGGCGACCCGAATGATTTTATTCCTATCAATTTCGTTCCCGTGGGCAAGCCCTTTTCAATTGATGCTGAAATGTTAGCAAGGGCACTGCGATGCACCTCATTCGCAACATCGAATGATTATGCAAAAATGCCGTTTGTTGCTGTGAAGCTTCGAATTGAAAACGAAATGTTTAAAGCAGAGGCTACAGATGAAACTAGAATTTCAGTGTTTAAGACAGAGATTGAAGATGTTGGCGCAGATGGTGAATATTTGTTGCCGCGTGAAACAGCAGAAAGTTTGGCATCAATGTTCGACCATGTAGATACAGTCGAAATTCAATCTGGACAACACCATCTAAGATTGACATGGGAGGGCACAGTATTTACATCCAGCTTGGTTTCAAGCCCCAAGCCATTTCCAAATCTCAGCACCTATCTGGAACGCGACAAGACAGGTTGTGTTAAGGTGTCTCGCGGCGACTTGCTTCGAGCGCTAAAAATGGCAACTTTGGTTGCCAAAGATTCGAGTCTTCAGGCATCTATCACAGCAGACGGATTTCTGGTTTCAACAAATGAAAGAACCGGAGCCTCACAAGATGTGGTTCCTGCACAAGAACAAGAGGGAGATGGTCAAACATATATGTCTTGTAAACTGTTCACCAAAGCCGTTGAAAGCACCAATGGTGCTTGGCTGGAAATTGAATTTACAGACTTGGGGCAAGATATAGTTGCTGTTATTGTCCGCGATGACGATTATCAACACTTAATGTTTCCTGTGCAGCCCAAAGAGCTAGACGAGGATAATGAAGAAAGCCAAGACGAAGATTAATCGCTGGGATAGGGTTTTCGTTATTAGCGGCGAGCCACAATTTTGCAAGTTTGCTCTTGAGGAATCTTTAGCAAGCTTGCAAAATCCCAACTGCAAACGTTATTATCGAGACGACAAACTGTCCAACATTCGAGATGCGTTTTCCAGCTTTTCGTTTAATCCAACACCTGATGCGGTGATTATAAATTCTCCTAAAGCCGACACGCTCAAGCTTTGTGCTGAAATTGTTGAGTCGGGTCCGTTTAATGTTTCTGGTTTAATCATATACAACCCAGGAGATGCGCTGGATGGTCGCCTTGGTTTTGTTTCCCAGGCTACAAAAAACAAACGCATACATCATTTTGAATATGTAGAGGCTACAAATATTCCTGAAATTACGCGATATATAAAAAATTGGGAATCCGGTACAGGCGTTTCGTTTACTGATGACGCGAGGGCTTGGCTGGTCAAAAACATACCAACAACCACGGGGAAAATCAAATCCAACTCGGGTAAAAAGGAAGTTGAAGTTGTAGACTTCGAGAGTTTGGAAGGAGAGCTTGACAAGCCTTATATCCTTAGATTTGGAACGGCAGAAAAAATCGCGCTTGAAGATTTGAAGCAGCACTGTGTGTTTGAAAGAGAGTATGACCTTTGGGCTTTTATTTTTGCAGCTATTTCTGGCAACACTCAAGATGCATACACTCAAATAGAATTAATGCTAGAGTCTCAGGATATCAAGACCGCATTAGCTTTGTTGATGTCTCAGCTAAAATTCCTCATTGGACTCAAATCGTTAGGTGCTCAAAAACTGGCGACAGCTAGCGAGTACAACATTGCTGCTGAGTTGTCGATTGACAAGTACCTAAATCGCTATCTTGGAAGTGACTGGACATTGCCAGAAGCCACCTGCGAGGCTCCTGCGGTCAATCCTTGGCGAGTTAAGAAAGCTTGCGACTCTATTTCAAAGTGGAGTATTGAGCAACTATGCGACCAATATATGGCAACAGTCTATGCATATAAAGATTTGAGATTTGGTGTTTCAGAGGATATTTTGATACCATACCTAATGCTGGCGCTTTCTGGTAAATTAAAATATTGCGAACCTATCACAAATAGTTAGTTGTATAATTCGCCATGTGTTAGACGCTCAATATCAATACATCAACGAACTGGTGTCGCTGTCAAAACAAGGCGATACCGAAGCTTTAATGGAGCTTGTTCAATATTATCGCCCCCTCGTGCTGGCGTCTATCAAAAGGTGCCTAATACGTGAGCCGCGCCTATTGACTTATCGAGAAGATATAGAGCAGGAGATATATCTCATTATAGGCGAGCTTGTTGAGCAATATGATGAAACTGTTTCTTTGTTTTCATACTACATATCTACCAAGATAGATTATAGAATTTTAGCAAAAGCCAGAAAACTAATTGGCAAAAATACAGGTGGTGCTGGAATTGAAGAGGTGCAGTTTTCTAACATGCCAGAATCTTGGGAGCCAGCCTATATTTCAGACCCGTTCAATAAGGTTGGGCTACAAGAGGCGCTCATAAAAGCAATAGACAAACTTAGCCCCAGACAGCAAGAAGCAATTGATTTGTATTTCTACCAAGGACTGAATCAACAGGAGGCTGCATCAGCGCTGGGCATTAATCAAGCGTCATTTTCTAAGCGACTAAATAGAGCGCTTGCTCAATTAAAAGAAATTTTACCTGAAGATTTTTGTGAATGATGGAATATTCTGTAAAATTTGTTTATAATCATATATTAGCCATCTTTGTAGCTCACTTTTTTGCCTAAGCAATATCCGAGCATTTTTTAAGGCTAATATGAAAGTCACAACCAGGTTGGTATACAAATTCTAGATTTGTCATTTATTAACCTATGTCAAATGGATATTTGCAAAAAAAGGAGAACATTTCCGTGCCCCACTCTGATATGCTTTTAAACTGGAGAAACACTCTACAGCGCACCAATGATGGTGCGAAATATGTTGCTGCTCAAACAGCAATAAATTACCGTGCTTCAGGTTATAGCGCCAATGAAACCATTGACCTTATGGTTGGTGAATATTTTGACGTTGATTTAACCAAGGAAGTCGTTGCCCAGGTTTATGGGGAATCAAAAACCAACATAAGCCAGGTCAATGCTCCTCGTGTAGCTATGGTAGCGCCCACTTCATACAACGATGTTGTTCCATTTATCGAGGGAGCCTTAACAAAATTATCTCCATCACAGTTTGCTGATGTTATCCTCAACGATTTGTTGGTGGCTTCTGACAGAGACAAGGATGGCTGGCGACGATTGGCACAACAAGCTGTACATGACCCAATTGCAAAAAACATTTTGCATGAAGACTTGCGACCCTGGGTAGAAGAGGCAATGCTTAATGCAGTATTGCTTGCAGAAAAGAATCAGGCTCGCGTGGCTGAAGCAGATGCTGCCAGTCGCAAATATGTTGTTGCAACCAACCATAATACATACGAAGTTAATCTAACAGAGGGCACATGTACATGTGATACTTTTAATCGCGGCAACTTCGGCTTACTCGGGCTGGCATGTGAACACATTATTAGAGCGGCAGATACTGTTTCGCCATTTCAACGATTAACTCGCGCTTTGCGAGAGAAATAAATGAAAGCTGGCAGATATTCTGCCAGCTTTTGTAGTGTTCCCAGCGACAAACAATGAATAAATCTATATTCATTAGGTATTAAACATGTCGCAAATCTTTATTCTTCCGCCTAGAAAAGTAGCAAATGGCGCAGTAGACTTAAACACGCTTGACGATAGTTACTTGCGCTTAGACGGTGCCAATGGACCGTTAACTGGCCCAGTTTCAATGGGCACCCAATTGTTTCGAATAGGCAATTTGGCCTCAAATCCAGTCAGCGGAAATCCTGGCGATATTTACTTTAATACAACAGCAAAACAAGTTCGTGTTTATGAAGATGGTATCAATGGCTGGCAAAGTATTGTAGCAGATACAAATATTACGTTAAGTAATGCCGTGCTCAACCAAATGAGCTTTATTGGCGGCAGTGGTGTAGATGGTGGCGGTGGGAATCTGATTTTTAGAGTTACCGCCAGCACATCCACAGCGCATGTGGTTTCTATTAACAGCCTTGCTTCATCTTTTACCATTATTGGCGGCATTAGCACTCCTCGAACATTAACCATAGAAAGCAATATAAATCTTAATGGACAAAGCAATGCTTTAACACTGGTTTCAAGCGCAATTTTGGATTTAAACTCACAAACGCTGGCAATTACGGCTGCTACGTCTGATATTACGCTTAAGCCATCTAGTACCACAGATACAATTTATAATATAGCTACTCACGCAAATAACTCATGGATATTATCTGTTGGCGGTGCTGCGTTTCCTGGAGCGGCGGGCTCTTTGTTCTATTCTACAAGCGGCACATTTGGGCAGCTATCTACTTTAGCTTTGGGCTCATCTGGATATGTTTTAACTGCTGGAGCCAGCGCCCCACAATGGAGCAATCTTAATTCAGTTGCTATGGCTTGGTTAAGTCCAACCAATTGGATATATAACCCAAGCGACGGACCTTCTTACGCTACGTATAATGCCAAATATGTGCTAAATCTTTTGGGCACCCCTTATGCTGCTGCCACTAACGCACTAGTTCAATTTGGGCACGGCGGTTTTACTGGCGGCGGTGGTGAATTTAATGGCAGTGCTAACGGAACAGTTCTTGGAATAAATGTGCCCACAGCTTGGACAGGAAATCAGGTTGATGTACAAAAGAATGGTACTAGCATATTTAAGATTACTAACAGCAATACAATAACGATAGGTAATTCAAGCTCACAGCTTGGATTTTTTGGCACCACACCAGCATCTCGTGTTGCAGCTTATACCGTTACCAACGGCACAACCACTCGAACTTTTAACGCAGATGCTACTTCTATTGATGAATTAGCTGATGTTTTAGCCACACTAATTGCAGACCTTAAAACCTATGGACTCCTACAATAAAGGTGATTTTTTAGATAAGTGCTAATAATTATGTTGTTAGTCTGAAAATCACGACTACATATTGTACAAGGAGACTATGAATATTGATAAAGATTCTGTAGACATTAATGATTTGGCAAACGACATTATAGATGCTGAAGTTGAAGATGTATCGGTTATCGAGACTATTCAGGTAAAAAAAGAAAACAATATTTCAGCTAAGAATGTTGACACCAGCATTGTTGGTAAAACTCGAAAATTGTCGGAAATAACCGAGCATGATAAGCCGATTATTCCGCTGCCACCTGATGATTTTACAGACTTAATTTATATCACTAAATTTGAAGCACGATGTGTGCTGTGTCGCTCGCCTTGGAGAGAAAGGGCTGAACATTGGTATTTAGCAAATGGGCGTAAGCCTAACTCTGTGGTAAATTTCTTTAAAAAATACTTCAACGCAAGTGTTTCGTGGGAATGTGTAGACACGCATATGAACTCTCATTGCACTTTGAAAACATTGGGCAAAGACGGTTTAGCAGATTTAGAACAACAAGAATCGGAGTTGGCAAGATGGAGATATCGAGAGTTAGATTTAGCCATTCTTGGTACTTTGGATGAAATTAACAGGCTGCGCGGTATGTCAAGTATGGATAAACCAGACTTTGTATTACGAAGAGCCAACCAGTTAAGCTCATTATATACTCGCTTAGTAGATTACAAGCGCCAAAGAGATGAGGCAAGCGTGAATATGAAAGTTGACGTATTTGCTGTTCTTATGGAGGTTTATCACAAGTTGCCAGACCCCCAATCTAAAAAGGTTATGTTTGATGCTGTGCAAGAACTTCGAGAACAATATTTGTAGTTTGAACACAAATGAGAAAGACAAAAAATACATCTGAAGTTAAAGCTTCGTCTGAAACCAAGGAGCAATTTATACGCTCTTTGGCTGCATTTCAACAAACCATCTTAGATTTAGAACATCAAGAAAATGCCGAGGCACAATCTGAAAAAAACCAAGAGGAAATCGACTTAGATATTCCAGTGGTTTTTAGGCGCTCCGAGGTTCCCCCGCCACCTGCGCCAGAAAAAAACAAATACAACCCCGATGGCATGGTTGATGTTGTTGTGTTTTGTGAACACCCATACTTTTTAAATTTAAGGCTTACACCTTGGCAGAAACTAATCTTAAAGGTTTTTTATGCAGGAAGCCCCGGAAATACACATCTCAAAATTGAAGACAACAAAACCGAAGATTGTACGGGATGTGTTTGGAACTATAATAGGAAATTTGAAAATAGATATTACCAATCAATACTAAAACAAGAAGAGGGTGGCAGAAATAATTTGATGCCACCAGAAAACTCACCTTGTTTGAAATGCACTCGTTTTGACCAAAAAATACGGGATGCGCGTTTTGAAAAATTGCTAGAAGAGTCTATTCGTGAAGACCAGAATATTGAAATTTTGGAACTAAAAGCAAGAGAACTTGTGGATATGTTCCAGACAGAAATGGATTTATTGAGTGATGAACAAATAGATTATAAGGTAAGAAAACAAATTCTGGATAAGTTTGGCAAAAAGTTTCAAGAATTAATTTTGGTTCTTGGGCGGCGGTCTGGTAAATCTTTCTTGACATCAGTTATCACATTATATGAGGTATATCGCTTCTTAATGATGGGACATCCGCAATCTCGATACCCCATCATGGAATTTGACATCATCACCATTCTCAACGTTGCCGTTTCTGAAGGACAGGCAAAGATGGCTATTTTTGATAAGATTCGACAGCTTGCTGAATCTAGCCCATACTTTATTCAAAGCATTGGTAAATCAACACAGCTAGAGATGTTCTTTCTTACTGACCATGATAAAGCTGAAAACAAACGCAGATTAGAACGTGGACAAGAGCCAATGGTAGGCACAATACAGTTGAAATCTGGACACTCTAGTGCCTCTGGATTGGTTGGAGGTACTATGGCTGTTATTATCATTGACGAAATGGCTGAAATGGCACCAGCGTCAGCAGAGGGAGGTACTGATGACGAGCTTTACGATAAGCTAAAACCTGCCATTTCTACCTTTGGACGAGACGGAAAGATGATATGTATTAGTAACCCACTCGGACCTTATGGTAAGTTTTATAAGCTTTATCAAGATAGTTTTGACGATAATCTTACGCTTTTGGCTCAGCTACCAACCTGGTTGTCTAATCCGTACATTGAACAGGCATACTTAGAGCAGCAAAAAAGAAAAGACCAGGGCAATTATCACGTATTTTACGGGGCAAAATTTGGTGCTTCTGGAGGCGAGGTTTGGTTGAGCCCCGAATTTGTCAATCGAGCGTTTGAATTTCCGGGGCACACAAGGCGAACAGAAGACGGGCAACCACTAACGCGCTATTATGCACATCTTGACCCCGCTGAATCTTCTGACTATTATACATTGGTGGTATGTCACGCAGAGCCTGTGGAGCACTTACTTGGACCCGATGGAAAAGCACTTCCTCGTATTATTATTGACCATATGCATGTCTGGGCACCGCGTGCAAACAACCAGCCCATCAACTCAGAAGAGGTGGACAGATATATTTTGTCTCTTGCTACTCGATTTAAATTCGCGCAAATAAGCTATGACCGTTGGAACAGTCAAGGCTCTATTACAAAATTGTTAAATCATGGATTAAATGCTGTAAAAAAGACTTTTGATTTGAAGTATCAATCATCAATTTATGGAGAACTTTATGAACTCTTTTTAGATGGAAGAATTGTGTTTTATAATCAGGACACAATATATACTGATGAAAATGGCATTTCAAAAGAACTTGGTGAAGTTACTGAATGTAAAAAACAGTTCATTAACTTGCAAAGAACTTTTAATGGCAAGACTTACAAAATACAAGCATTGCCTGGTTTTCATGATGATTTTCCAGACGCAGTAGCAGCGGCAGCGTATGAGGCGCTTAAAGACAAGGTGTTTGCACAACTTCCGCGTATTAGAACTCAACGTTTTAGAAGATAAACTAAAGGATTTTTAGAAGTTAATCTTCAAAATACTATCAATGGGGCAATTTTATGAATTGTAATGCTTGTTCTGAGAAGGGTGTGTCCGTAGTTATGATGAATAACTGCGACAAACTTGTTTGCCCCAGGTGCTTTGCTTCTGAAAAGAAAGAAAACATTAAAACAGCGCAATTTGGCGGCACGACTGGCGGACAGCCTAGCTCTTGGGCACCCGGAGCCTCGCCGTTCGCCAGTGGCGCTGGGAGTGCTAAAAATCGAGGCATAAACGACTTTTCTGCCGATATACCAATGGATGGAGTGATTTCTCGAACACACAATCCTGCGCCCATTGATGAGCATAGAAATTTCGAAAAACGACTAGAAGTTTATCACAAACATCAAAACGAAGATGATATGATTCCATACTGGTTAACGCCAGAGCAACGAGAAAAGCTGCGAATCAAAAAAGAGTTGCGGCGAAGACACAAGAACAACCAAATGTCTCAAGAACAGGTTGACAAAAACAGCGTGCCATATATTAAAAAGCATTTTGCCCCATCACCCGAACATCTTGCTACATTAGAACAGCAACTGATTGGCTTGCACAAATACAAGCCAGACACAAAAATGAAATGGGAAGATGAACTACCTCCTGTTATTCAACCTGAGCGCATTCACACATCGCAAGTTGTAAATCATGGACGAACCTCTCCTTTTATGAATTTACGAGACGATGAAGAAGAAAATGCATCGCCAAATTTTGATAATTTAAGAATGGAATACCCGATTGGCACGCAGGGTATTAAAACCTTAACCAAGGGGTTTGAACTAGACCAATATTTGGATGAAGCATTTCGTGCCAACTGGGGAGGCGCGGAAGGTCCACGTGAAAAAACATTGCTTGATTATCCTGCGGCTGACCAAATCGGCCCACATGCTGTGGGACACGAAAGCGATAACGAGCAATCCTCCCCAATTTCAGATGCAGACTTAAATGAATTTATGAGTACCGAGGGAAGACTGGAGCAAGTGAAAAAGAACAAGCCGCAAAACTCTCCAAAAGACCCATATAGCTATTGGAGTGCATATGAAAAAGCAAAAGGAACTCAAACCCCAGGCGAACCCCTCGGTGTAACAGACACATATCACGGCGGCTCTTTTAACCCTAGTCCGATTCCTCGTTATTAAAGCATTTTGTGCAATCGGTTTTGCTTGCTGTTTTTAGCTTGCAGCACCACATTATTTTGTGGCAATATGCCCAAAGCATAGATTTGAGGAATCAAAGCAATTGTCAACTGCTTGTGAACCTTTTTGTATTGCTTGTACATGTCTTCAATGGTTTTATTTGGTGAGTTTGCTCCGCATAAAGCTTTGCGCCATTGATACCATCCGGCGTCCGGGCGATGTAGTTGATATTGCGGGCTGGCACCATCCTTGTATTGCTCCAAGACAGCAACTAGTGTGTTGCAATAGTCTATCAAATCTTGTGCCTCTTGACCAAACGAGTGTGATTGCATCCATTGCTGAGTAAACGAGGGGCTTCTCCATGAAAAGTGATTAACGATATTGTGTGACTTGCCATCATACATAACATCTAGCCCAGCCGAATGATTAAAATTGCCAAACAACAGCCAAATTATAATATCATTTTTAAATTTTTCATATTCTAGGTGTTGTATGTTTGGCTCGCAGAATTGGTCTTTGTCATTAAGCCAAGTGCCCTTAATAATCGCACGCGAGGCTACGGCAACAAGGGATTGTTCAAAGTTGTCTTCTGTGATACCCCAACCACTTCCGTTGGCATAAGGCGCTGACAAGATATACGCCTGCTTACTATGCATCACATCATTGGCTGCATATACAGCAAACCCAAGAGCGTTTTCGGGAAGTTTTGTAAGGTTGATGGTTTTATCTGGCGTAGCAACAGTTATAGCACTTGTAAATGGCACAGATTCCACAATATTTTTAGGTCTCCTCACCCATTTGTTCATCGGTTTTTCAGCCGATTTAAATTCCTTAATGCCCACAACATTACGAGATTCAAATATGTCAACAACAACTGGTTTTGCCTCACCAAAGTTATTCCAAATACTAAAAAGCACAGGCCATTCCCCTGTTGTTCCTTCGAACTCACTGCAATGAAAACAAAAACCTGAAACAAAGTTAAACACTTTACACCACTCTTTGTAGAAGGCTTGATAACTTGGATTCATAATAAACGAAGCCTGGGTATACATACATATCGAAACATTGATATCATATTTTTGAATCAACTTCGTAATTTTCCACAAAAACTGGGTGGTTAAATTAGACGCAGCTTTGTTCATTTGCGCATTTTTCATATGCTCGCCAACCAATGTGTCCGACACACCACTTTTGTGCTCATCTCTCATTGTTGGACTTGCAGAATATGGTGGATTTAACATAAAAATCCAGTTTTTATGTTTTGACAAGAATTCATATGTGTTATCTGTATTCAAAAAATCGTGTTGAAAAACTACCGCTCCTGCATACGAGGTATCAATCACAATGTCTATATCTTCTTGGTTTAGTGTACTAAGATAAAGTCGTTCATACATAGATTCGGGACAATCTCTCGTGAGATTTCCTGTTCCACAGCACATATCCCACCAAGCATAGTCTTTATAAGGGTTATCTCTAACATTGTTGGCAATATATTGATGACCAAGAGATGCATAAAATTCTGGGGTGAAAAATTCCCCATCCGTTCTTCGTGACCACAAATCAATTACGCGGTCTTTTTTGGCAGCAATGAGCCCAATATTTGTGGGTCTTTCATGCTTTGTCCAAAAATTTAAATAATCAGTTTTTAGAATGCTTATTGAAGTATTTGGTAAATCAATAATAGCATGGGAATCATGCAACACCCCTTTGTTTTGCAAATCTTCAAAAAATGCTTGTGCGCAGGTTTGTGTATTGATGTGACCTGGTATCATTCTGCGCCAATGAAGAAAGACAGTATCAAAATTAGATGCTGTTATTTCTGTTTTTCGTGCCTGTTCTTCTGCGGTAAAGTCATTCAAAACTTTTAGCATACCGTGGCACCCAAATGTATTATGAATGGGCATGGCGAATATGTTATACAAATAGGGAATGAACAACGACTGTCAGAATAACCCAATATGTCTTATGTTTGGCACAAAATCGCCCAAGTAGCAGATGACTTAGATGCAATCGGTTTATACCGAGAGGCTGATGCTTTATCTTCTGTGCTTAAATCCAGAGTTGCGCAATACTATGTTCAACCGGGGCAAGTCCCTTTGGAAGACCGCATGATTCCTGGTGATATTGTTTTTCCAGAAGCAGAAGAGTCTGAAGAATTGCGACTGAAAAACATGGGTCGCCATCGCGTGCCTGATTATTCCTCTTTACCTGGCGGAGATGAACCTAAAAGTGAAAAAGGTAAGAATATATTCAACATGGATGGGACTGATAACATTGATGGTTTTGCGCATGTTGACGAATTTCCGTCGCCAAGTATGGATGGAAGCACCAAAGATTATGAATGGGACAACTATCGAAATGATAGCGAGCCGAAATATTTGAAGTTAATGCCAAGGGGTTAAACCAAGGTATTTGTATAATAAACATAGAAGTTTTGTTTGGAGACTAATTAAAATGCCACAGCCTATCATACCTATTCATCAAATTAACAATTTGGATTCGCTTTTTGTGCGCGATAATGAGCCGTCTGGCGATTTGCTGTCTACACTTAGTGCCGCACAGCAACAATTTTTGGGGCTAACACCAGAAGTTAAAAAGGTGGAAGCAAAGGTTGCTGACAGATTGTTAAACAATCTTGAGTTGGTTTCTAACTCAGAAGAAGAGGTTATCACCGCAGCATATACCGTGGCTACCAACAACGGTGGACAGAAATACTACAAAGTGCCCACCCAGATTTCGGATGGAGAATTGATTGCTTTAAAAACCGAAGGTTTAGTTGTGGGGAGTGGGCGACTGGTTACTATAACCGAGCGTGGCAAAACAGCATTGAGAGATAAATGGCTGGTAGCTGAAAATAACTTTAAGAAGAACAGAGCCAAGGATGGCTTCGACCATCCTATGCGCAGAGCTTCAAATAATGGAAAATTTGTTAAAACATCTGAGCGGGTTCGTAAAGTTATTCAGCCGGAGGAGTGATATATGAGTGGAATGCTTAACCACTCGTTGTCTGCACATGCCAATGAGTTAGCAAAAATCATGCACGAAATTTCGCATTGGAGCAAAACCCATCCCAATGCAAAGAAGTATAGTCGCGCACTCATTAAGCTCCCTCCTGTATTTTTGACAAGCAGTAACAAGCATGGCAACGGACTAAACAATCTAGTAGCCATCATAAAAACAATTTGTGCATACGAAGAAGGACTAGATAACGGAGAATATCCTAGACTGGTTGATTTACCTGCGATATATAATGGCTATGGCGGGTTGCCAGCATTAACAGAAAAAGATTACCGCAAGGTACATAATTGGGTTCAACAAGTTGGTTTTGGCATTCGTGCTGCTGTTATGGAGCAAGAAGAGCGCCAGCCGCTCTTTAATGATTGGAATTCACTTCCTGTCCCTGAAAGGGTTTTTCGCAGGCTGTATGCGTATAACCCGAAACGCCCGTTTATCACGTGTTCAATGGATAATAAAAACAACTATAAGCCGCTCAAATATGCTGATGATGCAGTGAAAAGAAAATGGATTGAACAAGAATATGTACAAAAGAAAAACAAAAAAATGCATGCATCTTATGGCGCAAAACCTACATATCAAGAGTGGCGAGATTATGGTTTAAGTGGACAGGTTGGGCGTCAAGTTAAAAATCAAATTCAAAAACAGATAGGCGAATTGCTTATTTTAGCCGAAGAATATGATAAGGCTGGCGAATATGAAAAGGCCGAATCTATTACTAGCAAAATTCATAAAATGAATCAAGATTTGGCAACATTAAATAGTCAGGAGCAAAGCTAATGAAATTTGTACGATTAAGTGAATTTAATCCCCAGAGAACGCCTGAAACAATTGAGGCTATTAATTTTTATCAGTCAACTTATGAACTGATGACGGAGCGCCGTGAAGCGTTTCTTAAAAATGGGCGAACAGTTACTGCGTCTATCAAGTTTTTAGACATTAAAATTGCCCAATTAATGAAAGAAGCAGCCGATTCACAGCGCACCAAAATGCTGGAAGAAGATTTCACATATGAGTTGGGTCAAATTCGAAAGAAATTCGCTGGTAATCCTGAAGAAATGGTAAACGCCATTAAGAGTTGGATAGATAAAAAGGGTGTAAAAGATTTCTTGCTGACACACATTTATAATGATGTGATGCCAAGTACAATGAAAAAGTTAACCTCTGGTTTTGAGGGCATGCCACCATTAACTGCTGATGACGCCGAGGAAGCGGTTAACGATGCGTTAACAACATTTTTTGATTTAGACAATCCAAAATCACTCGTTCAATCATTGCTGGATTTTGATGCATCAAAGGGTAGTTTGATGACATGGATTAATGGCGGTTTTGTTAAGTCTGCTCGCCAAAACGCCAATCATCGTTTAAAACAGCGAAAGAAAGAGACTAGTATTAACGACACTGTTGGAGATGATAACACAGAAATCGCTGACTTGATTCCAAACACGTCGTCTGATAGTTATGATTTAGGTGGATATTTAGATAAAGCAAATGCATATTACATGCCTTATCAAAAAATGCTTAACAACCTGCAAACTAGTGTTGTCGCTTCTGATATTATCGCCAAAGGGCTTCAATATGCACAAAACACATCAGAAAAAGACAGCCCTGATAACATCGTTTCAGCTAACGATAATGACTTGATTAAGAAGGAAAAAAGAGCGAGGCTAGATGAAAAAATTCAAAAAGCCATTTCTGCATGGTCAGCATTTGTGCGCAAAGAAGTAGATAAAATAGAAGATAAAAATGCACAAAAAGATATGCGAATGGTTGTGACGCGAATGTTTGATGAAATGGTTGAAAACATGAGAAGGTCAATGCCTGATTCTATGCGTAACTTTTTCAAAGAACAAAACTCTAGTGTCGGGTCTAATAAAAGCAAGTTTCAAACCCAATATACGCGCATTACAAATGATGATAATGGATTCAAAGGTTATGTTGATGAACTCATAGGTTTGGGAAAAACGCTAGACGAGGTTGGCGAACAACTTGCCGAAGTGTCTTCATCTAAAAGCAAAGCAGCTAGAATGTTGTCGCAGCCCGGTTTGAGTCCAGAGGCTATAGCAAATTTCTCAGAAAAGCTTAGAATGTACACTGAGCGCGAAAAAGAGTTAAAAGAAAATCACAATGTTGGTGCTAAAAAATTCCAAGATATTGCATCCAATATACAAAATATTGATTACAAATACAACTCCGAAGGCGGCACCTTATTGCCAGAAGATATGCCGCAAGCAAATGTTGATGAAGTGACTGTTGAGCCAAGTATGCCGTCAGATGCTCCCGCTGTAGAAACTGTTAAAAAACTAAGAACTAAGCCTGTGGGCAAGCGGCAACTGCTTAGTCCTGAAGATAGAGCTATATTGGTTCAACAAATGGAAGAGACGCGAAATAAAGTATTGCCAGCGTTTTACAGAACATTGGGCTTTCCTGAAAAGGGAAAGGTTTCAAATCCTGGATTGTTTAAGAGTCTAGCTCTTACAAAAAATATTCAGAGTCCAGAAGATTACGAAGCTTTAAAAAGCGGCAATCTGGAAAATGCATCGGCGCAAGCGAAAATTACAGACATTATCGTAAAAGGTTTGCTGTACACGCGAGATATGGCAGCTTTAGACAATGCATATAGCTCTGAAATTGAAGAAAATATCGGCGGTCGAATGGAAATGGTTGGCGGTGGCTCAAAACCATCACGCGATATTCAAAGATTTTGGGATTTTGTTCACCAAGAACTAGAAAAATACAACGACCCTGAGTTATATCAACAAGGTGTTGCAACTTTGATGACTCTGATTAAAGATATCAGCGCAAGCAAAGCGTCTGGTGGCGCAGCCCAGTTTAGAGAACTGTATGATAAAACCGACTTCTTTGCCAGAGCCGCTGCTTATGAAGAGGCGAGAGAGAGAATGTTTGGAAACAAAGACTGGGACGAGCTTTCCGATGATGAACGCAAAGCTATTGCTCAAGATGTGTTTAGCTCACAATATGGTGTAGCAAGTCGCTCGCTTCATGTTGCAAAACCTAACAAAGTGGAGCCTAGATATCCTTTGCATCCTGATGTAACTGGTGAAAAATATATTGACCTCATGATGAAAGAGCTTTGGAGACTTGGACACGGCAAGGCTCGCTCTAGAGGAAGGGCAGACTTGTTCCCAGAGGAACAATATGCACAATATCGTGACCCAAGTATAAAAAATCGCAACTGGTTTGAAATTATGTCTGACCCAAATGCTTTCAGAAATAGAGATAAAATTAAGTCTCCATCTGACATGAGTGGACAGGTTGGTTTCGAAGGCGGTCAAGATGCTGACGACGAAACTATCGCAAAAATCATGATTGACACTATTGTGAGAATTGCAGAGTCATTGGATAAACTCGGTGAATATCGTAAGGCCGACACAATAGTAAGAGAGTTGAAAACTGTTTATGGACAAGTTTAAGATTCGCTTTATAGCAAGTAACAATACTGACAGGTCTAGGGGTTTAATGTTTGCTAAACCCCTAGATGAAGACGAGGTAGCTCTGTTTGTTTTTCCACATAGCGATAGATTCGGCTTTTGGAACAAGAATGTATCATTTAAATTAAGTCTGGCTTTTTTGGATGAAAACCAGCGTGTTGTTGATATAAAAGAACTTGACGCCCACTCTGAGCAAACCGTATACCCGGATGCTGCTGCACGCTATGTTGTAGAAGCGCAAAACGGTGTGTTTGACAAGCTTAACATTAAACCGGGAGACTATTTAGTGCATGATGCAGACAATAGTCAAATAAAAATTGTAAAATTTGGTTGATTTTTTGAAAAAGCAAGGAAATCACCCAAAGGTTTTCAAAAAAACAAATATGCGTTGCATTACTGCAATGTGATTTGGAGGAATACAATAATGGCAGAACGAATTTTCCCGACACAGCCACAGAGCAATCTGGGTAGTGCTCTTGAATTTAACGGTATTAATATTGATACCGTCTTGACCAAATTGGCCGAAACTGAAGAAGAAAACAAAAAGAGTGTATTGACGCCTGAAATGCGCGAGCAGATTGCTCAGTTGCAGTTAGCAGCAAGCACTATTGATGATGACGAAGAGGTTTTGGCTGAAACAAAGGAAGCTAAAAAAGCAATCCCAGAGGCTTTTAAGGAGCATATGTTCAAGCCCAAGGGCGCTGAAGAAGAAGAAAAAGAAGATGAAGAAGATGAAGAGGTAAAAGAGGTTGAAGGCAAATCTTCCAAGGAAGCTCGCCGCCGCCGAGTTCGCTTTACTTCTGCCTCTCAACTCTCAGCAGAAGCGCTTCAGGCAGCTAAAGATAGTGGAGACGAAGAGCTTCATGCAGCTATCTTGGCAGCACGCAGTGATGTTCGAAAGCGAGAGGCTGCACGCCTTCTCTCTTTGAGCGAACAAGCGTTAAAGAAAGAGGCTTCTACGGTAAAGGCTCGCAACAACTATCGCATGACAGTTGTAGAGAGTGCAGAAAACACACAAAAGGCAGTAACCGCTTCCACCAATTCGGCTAAGAACAGCGAAACTGGGTTTAAGACTGTTAAGTCTATGACCGAGGATGAGAAGGACTATTTCCGCAAGGTTGCTTTGAGCAAGGGCTTCCCAGCAGAATATGTAAACAGCATGTTCGCTGTTGCTGAGGCCGATAATGCACAAAAGCTTGATGCCGAAAATGCTATCCGCGAACTTATGGCTTCTGCTGCGTTCAGCGTAGAGGCTAAGAAGAGTGCCGTTTCCAGCTTAATCAAGACTGCTGTATTGGACAACGAGAATATTGCTCGTTTGAAGAAATACTGGAAGGAAGATTTGGGCTACGGTGACGAAGAGTGGGTTGACGACCTGTTCACGACCAAATACAACTAAACTAATACTTGTATTCTTCCCATCCCCCTGTGACATCACAGGGGGATGTACCAAAAGGAAACAAAAAAATGAAAGAAGGCATTCGTAGAGAAGAAACACGAGAATTAGATTCTTTAATTGACAGATTAGAGCGCAGCCTAAGTGCTGTCTCATCTGACAGACAGCGAAAGATACAGAATCCCAAAAATGTTGCTGGCAATAATGTGAGTCATTTGCCGACAATGACTTCTAGCAGCATAGTTGATTCAATCTTTTGGAAAAAAGATAGCGGGAGCTAAAAATGAGCAATAGTAAATTTAGAAGAGTAAGCGAAACCAACAATACACCGGAGTTTATCACGGATGCATTTGTTGGTGGTCAAGATGACCCTTATAAGGCTTTACGCCAAAGCCAGCAAGAGCGTCAAATGAAAATTGCGTCTCAAACAATGGGCGCACGACGTGTTGCACAAAATTCTGTGCAAGAATGGGAGCACACAGAGTCTCAGGCTGAATATGTGCGTCCTAGCATGATGAGAGAGTTAGATGAAGAACTGACTCGATTCAGTGCCGCTGACTTAAACCCCAACTCAATTCGAAGATATGATACGGGTTATGACGACGGCTTGAGTGCTCGCACAACCAACCAGTTGTTTGTTACTGAGCAAGATGCCTTAAACCTGATTCGTTCTGGTGCATCAATGTGGAATCCTGTTTTTGACGAAGCTGAACATGTTTTGCGACAAGCTATGAATGAGCATGACGAAATGTTTGAAAGCGCAGAACGACGACATTTTGCACGCAAAGAAAAGCACAATAAATGGGAAAAGAAGGCTTCCCGCAGAGCTTTAATGGGACGCGAAAATGTATTGGCTCGTGCAGGCGCTATTGTTCGTAACTCTTTTGGTAGCGAATCTATTACCGAAACATCATTTGGCATTCCAAATTATGACGAAGTTTTGTCTCAAGAAGCTGCACGACTGCAAAGAATCCAGGCTGCGAAAGAATCGCGCTTAGAGTTACAACGCAAGGGTTACAGTCCAGAAGAAAGGCATGAAACATGGGAAGAGCACGCCACTCGCGCTGTGAGAGCCAACCGATTCCAAGACGCCAAAGTTGCTTGGGTGGATAAATATGTTCAGCGCTATGAAGATGATTTAGCAAATAGCCCAGACTTAGCTGAAGATTTGCGCAGAAGATAAGGTGAGAGTAAATGGCATATAACTTTGTGAAATCTCAAGTTATGCCAGCCCAGCCAACACCTATTGATGCTTCTAATCCCGCAAGCGGCATCAATAACATTCCAATGCAGGGTGGTATAGACGCGGCAGGTGCAATCGGCAATGCACCCGCCGCGCCTTCTGGCGTCAAACCCGAAGAGGCTATTCAAACCTTATCACTTGTTGCAGGCTCGGGCAAAGATGCCATTAAACATAAGCAAGCTGTTGAAGACTTGTTTAATCGCTTATCAAATGAAACTGTGAGAGATAAAGTTGGCAAACTGTTACAAGCTCTTGAAAAAAACAACGACATTCGGACTCAAACCAAAGACCCACAAACTGGTTTAAAAGACCCCACAGCATCACAAATTGCTAATCAAATCATTACGGAGATAAAAGAAATGCAAAAACAATCCAAAGAAGCATCTGCTGCGAAATTCAATCTTCGTGCAGCAGAAGAGGCAAAGAAAAAGAAGAAGCGCGACTCGCGTGGAAATCCGTTTAAGGTTTTGATGGGTAAAATTGGTAAGTTGATGGACCACGGTATTTCAAAGCGCGATACGATTCGCTTTATTATGAAGGATGGTCACTGGAACGAAGAAACTGTTGAAAAAGCATACAACCTTGTTCGTGATTATAACAAAAAGAAGCACCGAAAAGATAAAAAATTACAAGATATGCAAGATAAAGAAGCGTCGGTGCAGAACAAAGATATCAGAATGAGTTCGCAATTCAATTTACATAGATATGCACAAACTTCTTTAGAGTTAGACGGGCTATATGGCATTCAGCCAGATTGGTCTAAACGCTCTACTGCTGAATTGATTATGCGAGCGGTTTATTTAACAGCTTTGCAAGATTTTGATAATGATTCAAAGCATAACGACGGAAGAAAAGCCGCCAGCAAAAAGGGCGTAACTAATCAGTTGAAAGACATTAAAAAAGCATTAGAGGACCGTGGTTTTGACAAAGACGAGTTGTTTGAACATTTGCAAAGGAGAGCAAAATAATGGACACAAAAAAGACTGTTTTATCTGAAGACAAAACCATCGGTGGTTCTGGTTTACTTGATTTAATTCGAGACACCATTGAAAAAATCACTGAATCACTCAAGGCTTTTGAGGCTACTCCTTCTAAAGAAGAGGACGACTCGGAAGACAAAGTTGAATTTGAAAAAGATGTTCAAGATGAAGAAAAGGATAAAGACAACAGTGATGATGTCCAAAAAGATACTCTTCCTATGGCTCTTCCTATGTCAACTGGTTTTGAAGTATTAAATGACAGTGATTTTGATGACACAGACCCGCTAATTGAAACATTTAAGAATGACATGGGTGGCTGCGGAGGAATGGTTAAGATTATCAAAATCAAAGGGCCGGAAAGTGTTGAAAAGCTTGCTATGGTTTACAACAAATTACAGACTATGCGCATGGCACATCGAGCACAGGCATTATTTGATGTATTCAATCACATTAATGCTACGGCTAGAAAAGAAGGTGCTACGCATCAAGTTTTAGCGATTCAAAAAATTGACACTTTGCTCAAAGATGCCACGGCAGTTGAGCGAAAGGAACTTTCTAAGGCGCGAGAGGCTGTATTGGCTGGAACCGCGCAACATTTAGATGCTGCTGGACATCGTGTCCGAAACGTATTTGCCACATATGCCCCAGAATCTATGGTTCGAACAGCTTATACAAACTTGGAAACTCAATCTGGCGATTTGGTTGTTTTACCACAGGGTAAGCATCAAGTAGGCTATCCTCTTACATTGGAAACTAGTAAATTTAGAGACCACAGCGTGGATGCCAAGATTGACCCAGATACTGGCGAAGTCACAAATGGTTATTTGGATTTTGAGAATCGCAGAGATAATATGAAGTCTGTTCAATCTCGGTTTGAGATTCATCGCAATCCTATTAATGATGAAAATTTGATGACATTAGCTAAAGGCGAGCGACAAAAGCCATTGACGAAAAATGAAAGAACCTACGAACAGCGATTAGACGAAGACACCAAGAATCGCTATCAAGAAAAAACGTGGGAAAAGAGCCGCGAAGAGGCACTGGATGATGCTAGCGCTGCGCAGCTTGGACATCATGGCGACAAGGCTAATGAAGATAGCATTGCAAGAACATTATCAAAGACAGCCGCAAAATATGATAAAATTGACCCCGATTCAGATGATACATTTGGCGAGCAACTATCCGCTGCTCACGGCAAGACCCCAGATGATAAAACATTAGAGGAATTGCTAGAAGACGAGCGAGTTGGTTTAACTGATGAAGAGTTGGATATGCTTCTAGAAGAGTGGCTGGAATCATCAAGAACCAACGGAGATTAAAATGTGGTATCGAGTAGCCCAAGCTGGTATAGGAGGTGGGGCTTTAAGCCCAATGGAAGCACGCATACAGAAGCTGCTTCACACACCGCAGCTTGGCGACCCACCACCCGATTCTAACCTGATTAACGGCGAGACCACAGTTGATATTCCGCATCCGATTGAGGAAGATACTTCTGATTACCAGCAACGTTTGTGGGATAGTTTGGTAAATAGAGACAGCGAAGTTGGCACTAATCATGTTGTTGATGAAAACGGAAACATTATTGGCAAGGGTCCAGCAACTGACGCTAATGAAGCCCGCAGGCTATCACCATTCCATCAAAACCCAGAAGAAACGCCAATGGAAACACAACTGGAAGCAGTTCGGCATGAAAATATCAACAACAGTTCTATGTCTTCAACCGAAGGGGCGCGAGGCGAAATATCCGTTAGAGGCGAGTTCCCATATGCATCGGGTAAAGGATGGAGTGGTTATCAAGATTTGCCAGCGGATAAAAGCTGGGCTTAGTGTATAACAACTATATCTTTAAGAACGGTGCATAATATATGGCAAATAACAAACAAATTGTGGGTTTAGATGTGGCAATCAGAGAGGCTGCAACCTCTGCCACAGGTCGAAAACAGGCACAAACTCAAGATTCTCCAGAAAACACGACGCTGCCAAGTGTTCGAGTTGGTAGAATTGATGGCACCGTTCAAAAACGAATGGGTCAATATTCTGGAGGTAGCGTTAATACCAGTCTTGCACCACCGTCTTTTTATGCACCCTGGCTTACTGCTTCTTCATGGCAAATACCCAATAACCGCAGAGAAATTTATCTCTGGGCACAATGGTGGGTTGACAACGAACCTAAAGTTGCCGCAGGAATTGAATTCTACACAGACTTTCCGTTAAGTGGTTTCACCCTAGAGTGTTCGAATGCATATGTAAAAGACTATTTTGAGAAACTCAATAAAAAGCTTAAAATAACAACAACCAATCCAAAAATTTCGCAAGAATATCACCTTCGTGGCGACTGTTTCGTTATGTCGTCTATTGACTGTGAATTGTGTGGTGGTATGGGTATCAACGAAGATACCGGGGATGTTTGCGAACATCAGGGCGCTACATGGAAAAGTGTTTCAATTTTAAACCCAGACCATATTGAAGTTCATCCTGCTATGCTCGACCAAGAGCCTGAATACTTTTTCTTACCAGATGACCAAATGAAAAGGGCTGTGTATGAAAAGCAGAACACCAAGCTCTATGAGTCATTGCACCCTAGAATGCGCCAAATGATTATGGAAGGCAAACCCATTCATTTCTCGCCTGAAAGCATTTATCACTTCAAGCGGGGTGGCAATCCTTGGAGTCCATTCGGAACATCTCTTCTTAGGCGGTTGTTCCAAACTCTGGCTTTTAAAGACAAGCTTCGTCAGGCACAATGGTTAGTGGCAGAGCGTCATATTATTCCTATCAAGATTGTTAAAGTGGGAGACAAAGACCGACCCGCCATTGAAGATGATTTGATTCAAGCACAAGATGAGTTGACTGCTCTTGCCAACGACCCGTTGTTGACCATCGTTACACACCACGCTTTTGATTTTGAATATGTAGGCGCTAGCGGCAAGGTTTTGCAGTTAACGAATGAATATGAACAAATTAATCAAGATATTATTGATGGTTTGATGCTCAACAAAGCCATCATTAATGGTGAAGGTCCAAGTTACAGCAATGCTCAAGTTGGCTTGTTGACTATGGCCAAAAGACTGGAACGATTCCGCGAAGAAGTTGCATTCTGGCTAGAGGAAAAAATATACAAACCAGTTGCTATGTGGAATGGTTTTACCACAGAAGGAAAGCGCGGACAAATTGAATATGTATATCCTACAGTTAAATGGGATGATTTGCAATTGCGCGATGATACTGGAAAACTTCAAACAATGCTGGCTGCTAATCAAGCCGGAATTATTTCTAATCAAGCGGTGGTTGAGGGATTAGGATTAGATTGGGACCAAGAAGTTGAAAGAATGCGGTTTGAAAATGGCTCTTCGTTTATTGCATCTCCAGAATTAATGAATGCAGATATGAGTTCTGGCTTTGGCGGCGGCAATGGATATAGAGGTCCGTTACCCAATATGCCTGGAGCACCACCGATGGGTTCGCCTACTGCGCCAATGGGTCCACCCGATATGGGAGGTATGCCTGGTTTAGCTCCTGCTGCTTCAACTGATTGGCAAAACAACTATCGTTTTGCCTCAATCATTAGTGGAGATATTTATGACATGCAGTTAGCTGCATGTAACAATGAGCGGGTGATTAGAACAGCTAGTCGAAAAATTATCAGCCAAGCACACCGTGAATATCTTGAAAGCATTTCCCCGGTTACAGGTAGGGGTTACACTGGTGCTCTTGATATGGAGCCAAACGATATCTATGAAGGATTGGCACCTGGACCTTTGAATGGCGGTCCATTCTGTACTCCTATGAATCGACAAGCTATATACGATATGGCACAACTTGATAAACAAAGTGAAGATTCAAATATTCGATTGGCTGCAAAAAAATCTGACGTAAAACAAACTTATAGATTTACAACTCTGGAGCAAAAGCTCTATAGAATTTTATTGCAAGCCGGATTGCCATTTGCTTGGTATGCACAATATTTGGCTGGTCCTATAACACAGCATTTTGAATATCAATTAGATGCAGCTATTCCTGCGCTACGCCTGGGCTTAGAAGCAGACGGTGAAATCTATCACAGTAATCCTGAAAAAATTGCCAAAGATAGAAAGCGTGATATGTTGTTAGCAACACAGGGCTGGACCATTCTTCGTTTTACAGAAAACGAATTAAACGAACATCCAGAAGAAGTTTTGAAAGTTATCATGCAAACCATTAGACGATTAATGGGCGCGGGTGACCATTTAGGTTCTTCTGTCACATTATAAAGGTCAAGCTGTTTTGAACACAGAAATTATTCAAAACAGCTTCGTTTTTCAACTATTTTTTGAAAAATTACAGGAATGAGCCCTAAGACCATAGAAAAGACTAATAAGTCGTTTTTTCAAAAAACTTGAGGCTGCAACAGGAGAACCAAAAATCATGATGGAAAGAAGAGGGCGTTCAGGCGGTTTTATTACTGTAAGCAGCTTGGTGTCACCAGAAGATAGAAAAAATGCTGGCGCTCAAAGAGTTGCTATGGCTTCGTCTGCTATGAGATTAGCAGCAAAAGAAGGTTTATTAAGCCTTTATGCTGACGCCGAACAAACACTAGCCAAATATAAGGATTTCGACATAGCTAAATCCATGCAAGAGCACAAGGGTAAGTTGCTATGGGTGAGAGCTAGAGCCATTGATGCTAATGTTGCCAACGCTAATGGTGATTATTTCAGCGAAGACGAATTGTTGGCAATGGTTAAAGACCAGCAAGGCAAAGAAATTCCGGCATACAAAACGTTTGAAGGCGTTCCAATCTATACTAATCATAAAAATGACGACATCGAACAAGCCAAAGGAATGGTTGTGTTCGCAGAATGGGATGATAAAGAAAAGTGCGTATATTGTACTTTTATCGTAGATGAAGAGGCTTATCCAGAAATTGCACGCGGCATTCGTGTGGGATATATGCATGATGTTTCGATGGGTTGTCAGGTCGAATCAGGAACTTGTTCAGTTTGTGAAAATAAAGCAACTACGGAAAAAGAATACTGCGAATGTCTTAAAAAATGGAAAGGCAAAAAGCATCCAAAGACTGGTAAGAAAGTCTACGAAAAAAACCACGGCATTAAATTTATCGAACTATCCGTCGTAGGCGATGGTGCTTTCGATAGCTGCATGATTGAAGAAATCTACGATGTAGATGATATCTTAACCAAAGCAGCCACACTAGATAAGCGAGCCGAATCTGTGCGCAATACGATTGTTGTTGCTAGCACGATTACACCCCATGATTTTCTGGTAAGACGCGCATATGAAGACTGTCTTCGAACCGCATATGATACAACTAAAGATACACTTAGAGTTGCTCAAAGCGCTGGAACTTTAGTTGGTGGACAGCTTTTGGCGGTTGATGGACCTGGCAACAATACTACAGTTGCTAATATTTTAAAGTTTCTTGGCATCGAAGGAAATGCTGGATTAAACATTCTCGACATGCTTAATCTTGCACTCAACTTCTTGGAAGTTGCAGTTATGAATTTGTTTGCAAGAAAGGACAACGTAGATTTGTCACATGTTGGCAAAATTACTAAGTCTATGGCAGATTTACAGTCAACCATGCAAGACATGATTGATGACGGTGTGGAAACTGGTGCGCCACCGCCCATGAACCAGGGTAATTTGCAGCAACAGCAGGCTCCACAACCGGGACAAAATGCAGCCCCAGAGGATTATACTCAGGCGGGTGCAGTTGGACGCTCTATGGGTCCACAGGCTGCTCAGCAGGGTGCTCCACAGGGAGCGCCCCAAGGGGCACCTCAGACTCAGAATCAGGCATTCATGGGAATGCCTATGGGATTTGGTGGAGGCATTTTTGCTAACAACAATCTCCCTCGTGTTGTTTGGGCTCATGATAATGAGCAGGAAGTTGGTAGAACTATTACAGCATCTACTAAACAATCTACAAAAACTGAAGCCCACGAGACCACATCTGTTTATAACAACCAAAATATAAACAGACTAGCTGATTCAATCATGAATTTAGCTGAATCATTAGGAATCACGGTTCCTGAGACCAACAAGCCCGAGGTGTTAAAACCACAGGCAAGTGAAAACAAAACAAGCACCAAGACCGGAGGAAAGAAAACAATGGACTTTTTCAAGCAGTTCAAAAATGCTCGCAGCAAGCGAGAAGCCGCCGTCATGGAGCAGGAAGTGAAATTGTCCGACCAATCTGGTCATGAATTGAGACTTTCTGCTGATGGCACAATTAAAGCATATTATCAGGGACATTTGGTTTCTGATTTCGACCCAATTTTAACTGATGAGTATAAGTCAGCCATAGAAGCAGAAGACGGACCCCGTGTTGCTGCCGCTTTGTTGTCTGATTTTCAGCGCTTCACTCGCACAGCGAACTGGAAGCCAGCACATGAGTACGACAAAACCCGAGAGGAAGCACTCGAAGCTGTTCGCACGGGCACAGACGATGATGTAAAGGAAAATCTTTTACAAAACAAGGCTGGGCGCTATAATCGAACTGGCGAAGAGCAGGACATCAAAGAAGTTGAGCTTGATAAGAAAAAGCTACGACCAGGCACCGACGACGATGTAAAGGAAAATCTTCTTGGGGCACCAGCAGGACTTTATGCTCGACAAAATGCTGAAATTGATGTTCGAGAAAACCTTTTGAATGACGCTCGACGCGGACATCCAGAAGATGTTATCGAAATTCAATTGGAGCAAGTACGAGACAACTACGGACCTGGTGATACAGGATTGGTTACAACTGCAACAGTTAATGCCTTGAGCAAGGCTGTTATTGCAGCGCGTGTAACACCGGAAGAGGTTATTGCCGCTACCAAGACTCTTATTGAGCGACCAGATTTTATTGAACTGGTACAACTTGCTCATCTTGGTGACAAGACCCGCCGCGTAGAAGCTAAGCGCAAAGAATTCTGGAAAACCAGTGCTAGCGATTTAGTTGCTGAGGCTGCTGTACTTGACGAATTGGGACAGATTGTAGGCAAAGATATTACTGCTGCGGACATCACTGAGTGCTTGGGTGTTGTTACTTCAGAAGTAAGCAAGGCTATTCAGTCTATTACCAGAATCGTTAAATCTCATGTTGGCGAAGGCGATGTTGAACCGTCTCTGTTGCGCTCAACTGTTTCTCGAACAGACAAATATCGTGCTGCATTGGCAACTTTGACTGAAACAGAATCAGAACAGCCAGTAAAAGACCATCTAAAGACTGCATTGTTTGCATTTGCGAACTCTGCTGATGAACTGGTTATTCATCCACAAGAGGTCGTGGCTGCACTTGAGGCAATTAGTGAAGACACATTGCTCAATGACGTTGAGTGTGCTCGAAGCGCATCTGTGCGCGAATCTCGTTTGACGATTCGTGCCCGACGCGATTTCTGGGGCAAAACACGAGTTGCTGCTAAAGAAAATGTTTACGACAACGTAGTTGGTTGGTTGGCAGATTATGCTGAAGCTGGCAACTATAATAGTCAAAGCATTGTAAGCGCAGTCAAGAAGTTGGTTGCTCAGCCAGTCGCCGCCGAAAAGGTCATTGCCAAAATCATTGCTTCCAATATAAAGTCTGCCGCTATTCAGGTAACTGATGAGCGCATCAGCACCAAGAGATTGGAATGCACAGTTGGTGATGTTGGTTTAGACCCCAAGGACGAAAATTTCGAATCAGCTTTCCGAGATAAGGCTATCGAAATTATGGCAAGCAATGGCTATACTGTAGACCCCACAACGTTCACATTTACGGATTTGAACATCAATGGTGACACAGTAAGTGCATCTGTTACATCAACTATCCGCAAAACCTTCACAGCAGACCAGCCTGCGGCTACGCCAATGGAATCTCCCGTTGTGGAAGAAACACCTACGGTGGTAATGAGCGAATCTATTAAGAACATCCGAGTTGCACAGCGACAGGCTTTGTTAAATAAGTATGCTCAGGCTGCTCCTGGTGGCATGGCTGCTCCAGGCATGGGGGCACCAGGTGCTGGCGGCATGGGCGCTCCTGATTTATCGGGCGCTGCTGGCGACATGGGAATCTCTTCATTCACAACACCAACTGGCGATAATCCTTTGGAAGAGGCTGGCGATGTTGATGATATGTCAGAGCCAGGTGAAGCGGCTCCTTGGGGCACAGTATGTCCACAGTGCGGTAGCAAAGACCTTGACGTTGCAAACGGCGAAGGCAACTGTAACTCTTGTGGCGCTCAAATTGAATTTGAGTTTAACGCTCGCGTTAAGCCAAAGAGTGACACAGACGCGAAGGAAGGCGAAGGCGAAATGCCTGAAATGCCTGCGGCACCTGACTTGGGTGGCGATATGGGACTTGGCGCTGCCACAGCACCTGCTCCAGCCGCTCCCCCAGCACCCGCTGGTGGCGCAGCCCCAATGATGATGGCGGCTTCATGGAAGACCACTCCTGAAACATTGGTGCGTGTTGCTCAGTTGGGCGACAAACTTGACCGAAAGGCTGAGAAAGCTCTTCCTGTTGGATTTGTATGTCCAAAGTGCGGAAACCGCGACGTTCATAAGGTAAAGGTTGCCTCTGGTAGCCGTTCCTACTGCTACGATTGTGGAACAATTGCACAGTCCGAGATTGAAACTCGCAACGGCGAACTTTATTCTCGAATCTCTTGGATTATCTAAGAAATTAGTTATCCGGCCCCAGAGAAGCATTTCTCTGGGGCTTTTTTAGTTCAAAAATGTCTTTTTCGAAAAATATTCCTTGATTAAGCAGGTAAAGAGAAAAAAAATTCAGAAGAGTTAAATATCATGATTTGAAGTCATGATAAATTCTTAAAAGGGAGCAAGTCAGTAATATGAATACTCAAAATACTAGCGCCCGTCGTGAAGCGATTATGAAGTCTATGAGAAAGGCTGAATTTCGTGACATGCTGAGTGCTACAGATGCTGAAGACATGGAACTGTGCGTTAATGATTTAGTCAAGAACGCAGGTTTAAGTGTCGATGAAGCACGAGTAGTAGCAGCAGCGTACCGCTCCAAGACTCTTCCTCGAATTGCCCAGGAAATGGGATTAAACGAAGAGGATGTTTTGGATTTGGACGGCATTCACGGCGAAGGTACAAAGACTACTGACTTCGCAAAAGCCAAAGAAGATAAAGACAAGAAAGAAGACGACAAGGATGGGTTGTTGCCCAGCGAAGAAACCATTGAGGATGAAATCGCAGAGCACGGACACATTCCTTCTCCCGAAGAAGAGGAACTTGAGGGTGAAACACCTGAAATGCACGCTCCAGAGGTTGAGGAAGCCATCGAAGATGTGGATAACCAATTTAACGACGATTTCAACGAAGACATAAGCGAAGTAAACGAAGGAAATGGCGAAACAGCTTTAATTCAAATTGAAGTTCCCGCAAGCGAAATTGATGCAGTTCAACGATTGTTGGACGAACATTTCGGCAGCGGTTTAGACGCTAACAAAGACGATGCGTTACCAGTGAAGGAAGAAGCCTTCCCTATTGACGACGCAGAACTTGCGGTAGAAGCCCCGGCGACCCCGCTAAATATTACCGAAAAGGTGGAAAATAAAATGGATGCAAAACAATTAGAGGCACGTCGAAAAGAACGCGCTGCTATTTTGGCAGGAATCAATACCACCCGCACGGTGACCGCTGGCGACGATGTAAAGCCCCGAGATATTGGTCTTGGCGAGGATACATCTGAGGGTGGTAAGCCGTTCCAGTATGCGGGTGACGCACAATACAAGGGAGAGGATTCTCGCCCCACGAACACAAAAACGAATTCCGAAGGCAATAGTCTTCGAGAGGATAATCCTACTTTCAAGAAGCAGCCTATCCCCACTAACAATGCAGACAATTTGCAGTTGAAGAGTGGATATGATGCAGTAAAGAAAGAGGGTTCTCCAGACGGAACTCTTGAATACTCTGTAGATTTTAACAAGTTAGACAAGATTCCTTCGGCTGACCCCGACCGCATTGACGGCTATACTGTACCAACTCAAATGCCAGACAATACAGGACATCGAAAGACTACTGTGGCAGAACGAGTTGTTGAATGTAGCGGATGCAACAATCCAAATATCAGGTCTGTTAACCAGGCTGAGTGCCAGGATTGCCGTACAGTAATTGCTATCTGCGAAGATTGCGAAAACGAAGGCTATTGCCCAGTTTGTGCAGGAAACGTAGTTGCTAAGACTGTTGAATCAAACGTTGAAGTCAATATCGAAGCCAAAGAAAGCGAAGAAGCAAAGGGTACTAATCCTAGCGTCAAGCAGACCAATGGCGATGGCTTTGAGCGAAAACCACACGACGACGACGAATCTCGAAAGGCAGCGGCTTTGTACACTGCTCGATTGAAGACCGCCTATTCTGTAAGCTATAAGCTTGCTCTCGCTGGTGTTATTGAAGCCAACGATGTAGACGCTAATGCTGAGATGTGGCTAAACGACAACTTGAGCCCAGCTACAATGGTTGCTCAGGGCAAGTTAATGCTTAAGTCCGCTTCGTCGGCGGCAGAACGAGTAGCTTCCAGCTATGCTGAGAACCGACCTGTTCGAACCGCGAGCGTCTCTTTAAATCCAGGGCTCAACACTGCTGGCACAGCCAATAGTGCGCCCAACGACCTTAGAGAAGCGCTTCGCAGCATTCTCATGCCGAAATACGAGGATTCTTAATCGGGTTTCGGATTTAAAACTCTTGGAGGAAATATAAAACAATGGCTATTCGACCACTTTTCGAACTTATTCAGTCTAACGGCGAAATGGCAAAAGATGTCACCTGCCACGCTGGTGATGCCTTAGTTAAAAGTCCATATACTGGTTTGTGCATTGTTGCTAATCGTGCTAACGTAGCAACGGCATACAACTCTGGTACTGGTGCTTTCAGCCACAACGCTTACACATTTGTTGGCTTCGCTGCCGACGACCATGTTCGCACAGGCGCAACAATGATTCTACCTGACCCAGTTGGTTCAACTGTAGTTAGCTCAGACGGTTCTACATTCACTGCTTCTAACAACGGCTTCTATGCAGTTGCTAAGAGAGCTTTGGGTGACTGGATGGATGAGCTTGTTACAAACGTAACTAACCCAACCGCTGGTAGCACAGGCTACGAAGGTCCACGACGCGGTATCGGTATCTACACTTCTCCTTCTGGCGAATTTGTAACCGACCGATTCGTTGCTGTAATCACCGCGAGTGCATCTACTGATGACACTAACCCATACACCTTCTTGCCTGGTGACCTTTTGACATTCGGCGCAGGCGCAAATGCTGGTAAGTTGGTCGCTATCGACCGCGCTAACCCAACATATGGTGAGCCTATTGCGCGAGTCACTAAGTATGACAGCACTGCTGGTTTGTTGTACTTCACACAGTATGGCCCGCTTCATAGCACGGCTGCTGCCTAACATTTAGTAAAGGAGAACTAAAACAATGAGCATGGTACGAAATAACAAAAACGTAAATGAGCAGCGAGAAGCCATTATTGCTATGGCGCTTGATTCTGCTGACGGTCGCGTTGCACTTGCACAAGCGATGGTTGAACCCATCAAAACAAGCTTGATGTATCAGGCAATCGGTCGCAAACTCTTGATGGTAGACGAACTGCCACAAGGCGCTCTTCCTCGTTACGAGCGAGATGTGGCTGTAAAGTCATATGTCATTCCTAAGCGCGGTCAGGTTCCAACCCACGTGGTTGAAGCTGAAGAGCTTTTAATCCCTGTTGTTGAGTTGGCTACCAACCCAACAATCAAAATCAACGAAATCAATCAGCGACGATACTACATCGTTGACCGAGCCCAGGTTCGTGCAAAGGATAGTATTCAGCGACAAGAGGACGTTGAAGTCTTTAAGGTTATCAACGCCGCAGTTCCTACCGACCACAGCATCGCTGTTTCCGGTACATTGCAGCCTGAAAACATTAACTTGGCTTTGACGCTCATCGAAGAGCACGAGTTGATTGGCGCTAAGGTCATTATGCACCCACAGCGCTACAAGGACGTTCGAGACTGGGGTAAGGATTTCTTCGATGAGGCAACTCAGCGCGATATTCTTATGACAGGTTTGTACGGTCACATTTTCTCTGCGGACATCCATGTTTCGACAATGGTGCCAAAGAATGCTGTGTACGTACTCGCTCCTGCGCAGTTCGTTGGTGCAATGCCTGTTCGCCAGGACATCACCGTTCTTCCTGCTGACGACCCCAAGAAGCTTCGCTTGGGTTGGGTTGTCTTCGAAGAAGTTGGCTTTGGCGTTATCAATGATTACGCTATTTCGAGAATCATCGTTAGCTAAGTCAGTTAGAAATTAACTGATTTTGAACCTAAATCCCCGGAAATCCGGGGATTATTTTTTTATTTAAATATTTCAGGTAAAATATTATCAAATTGTGTATAATAAGAATATCATGAGAAAATATACACTCAACGAAAAATTCTTTTCAAAATGGACGCCCGAAATGGCATATATGCTTGGATTTATAGCAGCAGACGGTTGTTTACACAAATACACAGATAAAGCCAATAGTTATTTGCTTTCAATGCATCTTCACTCTAAAGACCGACACATACTTGAATCCTTTAATCAAATGATTGGAAGCAATCGCCCAATGCGTGTTATCAATGCATCTACATCAACGACCAAGGATGGTAAAGTATATAAAAATGGCGAACAAAGTTGCTTGCTTATCAACTCAGTACAGATTGCCCAAGACCTAATGCGACTTCACATCCATCCGAGAAAGTCCTGGACGGCGGAATGGCCAACAGATTATCCACCAGAATTTATGCATCATTATGTGCGTGGTTTTTTTGATGGAGATGGCAGTATTCATCTTATTAAACATCCATATCAAAAAAGTAAATATATTGGCGTAAATTTCTGCGGACCAGAACAATATCTTTTGGGATTAAAAGCAACCCTTGAGCCTGTTATCGGAAAAGATTATGGCTACATGAGACCCATTAAAGTTAAAGGTGGCACATATTATCAACTTGTATATTCAGGTGCTGCAACAGTTAAAAAGATGATGGATTGGATGTACGAAGACAGCACTGTTGACACACGTTTGAGCCGAAAGTACAAAATCTACAAAGACTTTTATCACAATATTGATGATATGGAACTCAGGCAGAACAATGTCGTAAATCCCAACAATAAAGAAAGTGAAAAATGGATTGTTTCTGCCTTTGATGAAGAAAAGAGTTTAACTGAATGGTCTTTAGACCCACGTTGTGAAGTATCTCGTCAGGCATTATATCACCGCATCATCAAGTGCCAGATGAATCCTGAAGATGCCTTGACGATTCCTTCTGGCGAAGTGGATTCAGTTAATCACGGGGCTGACGTTCCTTCTAATCGTTCTACTTTATCTTGGGCTAACGTTAAAGAAATAAGACAATTAAAAGCTACTGAAGAGCTTACTAATCAAGAAATTGCGGATGAATTAGAAATAAGTATTCATATTGTTAACAGTGTTGTTTCTGGAAGAACGTGGAAAGATGATTCTTGCATTAAAAAACAGTCTACACAGGGCGTTACGAAGTTTTATAAATACAATGGTGTTCAGATGACCTTAACTCAAATTTCATTGCTTTGCGGAGTTCCTAAGCCTACTCTCAACCGAAGGATTAACAAACACGGTATGAGTATTGCAGAAGCCACGAAGACTGGTCGCAAGGAATCTAAAACGTATAATTTATCAGAAGTTTCTCGCACTGGATTAACTTCTGAAAAAGTAAAAGAAATTCGCCAAGATTATTTAGACGGCATCATTGGAAAATCATCAATGACAAAACACGAACTGAACAAAAGTCGTTATGTTGATATCATTAGCAATCGCACATGGAAAGAAGAAAACATTTGGTGGCGTTAACACAAAGGTGCTGAAGGTTCAAAGTTGTAAAAAAACACTATGTGGTATGAAAGAAATAAATTCATATTAGCGGGTGTATATGATACACTTGCTGGCATACCACTTCAATGGGCTGGAAATTTTAAGAATACATTTTCAGAATTTAACACCTACGGTAATCGCCCAGACCCAGATGCTATACCTGGCTTTTTTAAACAATATGTTGTACCAACATTGTTAAAATATGAGCAGTCAAAGAACGACGAACGGATGAACAAATACAACATTAGAGAAGATATTAGTTCATTAAAAAGTTTTGCTTCTAGTTTTGTTGATTATTATTTAAAACAAGAAAAAATACCAAGGGCTACATATGTACTCGTTGAAACTCTTGGTTTGGCGTCTAAAATTAATGTTGAGCTTGACGGCGACCCGTTTTATTTAACCAGCGATTCTTATAGAGCTGGAGACAGTTCATACGCACAAAATGTTTTAAATTTAGATTATGGTTACTTAAAAGCTGTGGCGCAAGCTGGTTTAAATTTTTCAACAGCCTTTTTGTATTACGTTATTAGCGGCAATGACTTAAAAGATAATCCAATGAGAGCTGGAGATTCAAGAAATGCTTTTGTTCAATATTTTACGAACGCTCTTCCGTATACTCAATATTATTTGCCGCAAAATCATGGCAAAATCAGAGATTTGCTACGAAATCCAAATTACGACCAAGACCCTGAATTGAAAGAAAAGATGAAAGCATCTGGTCTTAGAGACGAATCGTATCAAATAAAATCAAATGTTCAAAAACTTTTTGTTGAAACACCAGCAAAATCTGGTGCTAGCGAAAAAGAAACTTTTCCGTTTTTAGAATCATATATTAGCAATCCTGATTCGAATAAAGTATTTATGGAGTATGGTCTAATTTCGGCTTACAAAAACAAAGATATTGTCGAATTGTTGCAAAAAATTCAGAACCAACAGGCGGTTGTTAGTCAAGAAAATCTTGAAAAATTTATTGATACATATCAATATAAATTTGATGAATTGAATGAACAAGAGGTTGTGTTGATTCGCAATATGCCTGATATTATCAAAGTCATCAACAACGACAAGGATACTGATTATAACAACTACAGAATAGAAGCTGGTCTCGGAGACGTTGATGAAACTGTTGAGTATTTAAAGAAAGCACCAGAAAGAATCAAAAAAATTAAGTACACAGGCTTTCTTCCACCAAAAGTTGTTAATGAGTTCGTTCAAGAGAACAAGAAACAAGAAGAGCTTGTGGCATCTAGCGCAACGGAAGCTTTTAAAGAGGCTATAAGAACAAACAAATTAAAAAGAACTATTGCAAGTCAAGATAAATTTGTAATGGATTTCCTTATTAATGAAGGAACAAAAAACGCAGGTTTAGCTGAAGACGAAATTCGTGGCTATGCAAACTATCTCACTGTCTATCGCTTTAGCAGTTATGATATGAAATCTTTATTAGAAAAAACGGGCAGCACAGAAGTAAACGGTGTTAATTTCTCTGGAAACTGGTCGGGCTTGTTTATGCCAAGATTTACAGACCCTGAAGATAACACTCTAAAGCCAGCTATTTTTATTAAAACCGACGCTTATAACACCCATGAATATTTACGGGGATTGGCTGAAAATCTAAAATTGTCTTTATCCGCATTCCACGAAGCAACAACCAAGCATGAAGGCTCGCATGCTTTGCATTATCTTGGCGCTGGGGATTCAATAATGGAGAGCCCTGTTTTAACCCAGGAAAGAGAAAGACGAAAACGACAGCAAGAATTGGAAAAAATGTCTCCAGAAGAAAAAGCGAAAGCTAGTGGTCGAGATTGGGAGTCTGACGAAATTCTTTATTTAACAGACCCGTCTGAAATTTATGCAAGGGCTCACGGAGATATTCCTCATTTACTGGAAGTTTTTAAGCAAAAAATAGAAGAATTAAAAGATAATCCACTTGTTGCACAAGCGATTGAAAATCAATGGGTTGATGATGTTGTTGGCACGATAGCTGGGGTAGCAAGCGGCGGAACAAACGCAGTAAGACTTCAACAAGACTTGGCAAACGGAAAGGGCTGGCTTGGCAAAAGCGATGACCCAATACAAGCAATTAATAAAATTCTTGAGCGACAAGAGACAAAACTAAGGGCAGCTTATCGTGAAAACATCGCAGAAGAGCAAAGAAGTGAAACGCTTAAAATAATGCGTGCAATCAAGCAAAAGCAAAATGAAATTATTCAAGCTAATCAAAAAGGAGAGCCTGACCAAGATTTAAAACAACAGCTCGCTGATTTAAATAAAGAATTTTCTCTAGTTCGAACAAGAAGGGTATTTAATGTTGATGGTATTGCTGATTTAATTTTAGCTGGATATCTTCGAGATTATATGATGAGACTTACTCATGCGGTTGGCGCTGGACAGATAACAACTGATAGAATTGTTTCGCCAGAGACTCTGGATGAAATTAAAGAAAGAGAAAACGCAGTTAAAAATAGACCAGCGGAGGATAGAGTCCTTCCACCAACTGCAATGGATATACGAGACATTGGGGAAGATTTGGTCAAACAATCGAAGCCCATTCCTGCTGGAAGAAATTTCGACTTTTTGGCTAGGTTGCCAGCACCAGTGGATGCAAGAAGTGGATTTTATCCTCACTGGCTAACACCAGAACAAACAGATGAGACGAAGCAAATTACGTCAAGTACATTCTGGTACTCTAAGATTTAAAGACAAATCTCTTGTTTGTTAAACGTAGCAGTTGGTTGAATTAATTTACCACTCCACCATTCAAGTTCAACACCAGCTTCTTTAAAGAGTTCGGCAGCGTGCTTATGGTCTTCCGTCCATCTGTGTTCATCAAATCCATATGCGGCGTTATAAGCGTCTTGTCCGTCTTTGTGAACAACAACATGCTTAATACCAACTTGAACTATTGCTCTAGCACAATCCATACAAGGCATGATTGAAACATAGATAGTGCAATTTTCTAAACTAGTTCCCTGTCTGGCGCTATTATAGATGGCGTTTCGCTCGGCATGTTCAGTATAAAGGTATTTTAACGGTCGTTCATGTCTTGGGTCATCATCTCCCCAGGGAGACGTGCCTCTACACCAGCCGTTATAGCCCATAGCAAGCACGACATTGTTCTGATTGACTACAACCGCACCAACTTTTGTGCTTTGGTCTGAGCTGCGCATAGACATCATACACGCCATTGTCATAAACGTTTCTTTCCAATTTGCTCTATTCATGTTAAACTCTGTGTGCCATACACTCATATATTCGCACAGCTTCATTATCGTGTGTTATTGTCTCTTCTGGCGTGAGAATAACCAAATGCGAAAGCGGAATGCGCATATAGCTCCAACGGTAATCTAATTTAGCATCCACCCAATTTTCTGCAATTCTCGCACAAGGAGTAATTCGCAAATCTCCTCGATTTAGCGACAAGTTTGGAATAACATAATCTTCTTCTAAATCTCGATACCAATCATCACAATCTTCCTTGTAAGATGTTAAACCGCCATCCATTTCACCATTGTAAAATGACTCTGGATAAAAACCAGGTACAAGTTCAAGCATTGGTGTATGCTTTACAACCATTAAGACACAATCATAAACAATTTTTGCTGGTGATGCAAGGTTTTCAAATTTTGGTTTAGCGTCTGCGCCACGAATTGCGAACAAACGACTCGCAAGTTCTATTTCGTCAGTTTTTGTAGACATTGTGCAGATTATAGCCCAAGCAAACGACAATAAAATCATGAGCAACGTTTTGTTCGAAACAGATTCATTAATTCCGCTTGATAGTTTTGCGCCCAAATTCGCAATTTGGTTATCTAGCGTTGACCGCACAAATAATAACGCAGATAATCATGATGTCATGCGATATTATGGACAAAAATTAACAGCAGCAGAAGCAGCTTTTTGTGGAAGTTACGCACGTCACGTTATATTTGGCGTTAAAGCTCCAAATTTAGAAGAAGGCTCGCTCGATTGCTCCCCGATGTATCGCCAAGCCCTTTTAGAAAAAATTGTTAGAGAAAGATTGAAAAACGATAACTATGTTTTCCCCCTTGCTATCAAAATATAGTGTAGATGCAATCTTGCATCGAAATATGAATAGTGAATGAAGACAATCCATTATTAAACAAATTGTCAATTGATGACATTGCGAAACAATGCGAGCTATTGTGTTTAGGCAACGATTCGAATATGTATGAACTGGTTCTAGATGCCTGCTTTAAATCAAAATCTCAAGGGATAGATGAGTGCATGCATCTAATTGACAGCATGCTAAATGCCGACTCAAGTCAGTTAACTCGGAATGAACGCAATATAATGCTTAGCACACTCAACAATTTAAGAACATTCTATGCCTATCAAAGAGAGTTGATGATAAAAAAATACGACAAATAGGTATAATTTGAAAATGAATATAAAAATTCCAGATTTATACGCATCAATGTTTCACAACAAAAACGGCATTGTAAAATACCCGAATGATGTTTTGAGACAAAAAGCCAATTTGGTGGAAAGTTTAGATGATGCAAAAAAAGTCATATCAAAAATGTCACCGATTTTGAGAGACACGCAAGGAGTGGGTTTGGCAGCACCACAAATCGGCGTAAGCAAGAGAATTATTGTCGTCAGGCACGAACAACGATATGCGCTCGTAAATCCATTTATTGAAGAATACTCTGGTTCGTATTTAGCCGACGAAGGGTGTTTAAGCGTCCCTGGGCTTTGGGGAAAGGTTTTAAGGCATGAGAAAATTGTTTTAAGAGGAACTTCTCCACATGGAAAAGATGTTGTTTTAAAGTTAGATGGGATGGGCGCTGTTGTACCACAGCACGAAATTGACCATCTTGACGGCGTTATGTTTTTTGACAAGGCACTCAAGGATTCACTTTACTGGTGGTCGCCATCTATAGACAAGCGACTGGCGTTTGATTTTGATGATTTATAATCCTCAAAATCATAATCTGGTATGATATTAAAAAATGTTAAGCGTAAACCAACTTTTTGTCACTCAAAAGAAAATACGCAACCCAGAACAATTGAACAGTATGATTCAATTTGTTCAAGGTGGTGGATTTTTCACGTCAAATTGTCTAAATAAGCATCAAAGTCGTGGGAAAACATCTCCTTTGATTGAAATTACAGTGTTTGAAGATGGAAAACACTTTATCCACGACGGACACCACCGTGCTGCGTCTATCTTGCTTGGTGGCCGTGATTTTATTGATACTACGGAGTATCGAATTAGGAATTTCAATTATGAAAACTATTTAAATCCAAATTTATCAGCGGCGTGGTGGACACCGTTTGACCCAAGAGTGGATGTTCGTAAACATGATTTCTCGACGTACAAGCAACAAATCCGCACTCTATTACAAGATGATTCTTCTCAGCAAGACGTGTCTCAGTTCATCCTAAATAATAAGGACATGTATTCGGAAAATCGCAATCACATCTTGACTTTATTGGATTTTGTAGGCTCTTTGAACCTGGATTAAGAATAGAACAACATGTGGTATCGGACGATTGTTGCAAAAAAATATACCAGCGTCATTGCGGCACTATGGTTAAAAGACAAAGATGCCAAGAAATTGGTATTGTCAGAAGACGATGTTAAAGACGGCTCATGTGAACCACAAGATAATTTACACATTACACTTCTATACATTGGCAAGGCAGATGACCTAGAGAATAAAAAAGACCTAATCAAAACTGCTATAGAAAACTTTGCCAAGAAATCAAAACCAGTTTCAGGTGTGGTTGGGGGTGTCGGGTGTTTTAATGGTGACGAAAACGGAAGACCGTTTTATGCATCCTTTGACTCATCGGACTTAAACGACATGGTTCAGGGTTTGTCGTCAACTATGGAATCATTAGGTATTGAGCTTGATAAAACACACGGTTTTACACCGCATATTACATTGGCATATCTTGACCCTGAAACTGAAATACCACAAATTGAACTGTCTAATCAGAAGATTAAATTTGACCAGATTACATTGGCGTGGGCTGGAGACAAGTTTCACTATGATTTGTCCCAAGGATAGCTTGCTGTCCATTCAATATCTTCTTCCGGCTCTGGCTCAAAATATTCAATCAAAGTCAACGGCTCGCCCTTGGATGTTGGGGATGGTAGATATTTCACAGATACGTGATTGACAAATTCTTTTCGGTCGTCTGGTATTATTCCGGCATCTACCAATAAATCACAGATTGGTTTCTTAAGATTATCCACATCATTCTTGGTAAACGCATTAAAATTTCTACCACCAACCACTGTTACATTAATTTCAAGCGGGAACAACGAGGCTTTATCCATGTCTTTTTGTAAAATCGGGATATTGGTTTCGAGCCAGTTGTTGTATTTTTTTGTTCTCTTCATAACTCCTCTTGCCACAGGAGCATACATGTTGTTTGCTGAAAATGGCATTCCGATGCTACATCGAGTTTTTTTGTTCATTTTCTTCTTATACAAGAAGGAAGTTGCTTGTTAATGTGCTAAAATATACAGTCTGCGAGGTGCCCCCATGAATGAATCAAACATTGCTCGACAAGAAGAAGCCAACACCAATGCAACTTCAAAAGAAGAGCAGCAGCCCGCAAAACGCCCCCTGAACACAGATAAAAATGATACTGATGCTTTTTGGCGAATGTATCCTCTAACCATGTCCTTGACAGCCGGGGTTTGAGATAAGTGGGGGAGAACCCTCCCCCACTGGCTGTGTTCCAAAATCTTGTGGTATAATACCGCTGTATGCTCCTGACGGCTATAGGTGAGCCAGGAATCTCTAAAATTCCTTAACAAAGTTCAAGTCTTTGCAGGGGCATTAAATCATTTTTCCTCAAAATGGTTTGCTAAAAGATAGGATTGTAACTCGAAACGAGTAAGGTGTAAACAAAAAATGAAACGACTTTGGAAATGGCTAGAGGCGCTTTTCAACTTATTTATGGATAAGGTTGAAGACCCCATGATGATGATTGACCAAGCAAAACGCGATATGCAGGAGAGCTTGGTAAAGAACAGAGAGAGAGCAGTTCAGGCAATTACTCAACGTAATAACCTAGCTGCGCTTTTGCGCAATTGTCAATCGCAAATTGAGCGAAACAAGGCTCAAGCTGCAATGGCTTTGAAGCAAAATAATCGACCACTTGCGTTACAGTTCGCTAAGGAAATGGCGGTAAACGAAGCTCAGCTTGAACAACTGCAATCCGCCCTGTCTCAAGCAGATACTGCTTGTACAAATGTAAAGAAAGCTATTGAGCGCCAAGAATCAGAATTTAAGAAAAAGCTCGCAGAAGCGGCTGCTTTGAAAGCTCGATATAAGAGTGCTGAAGTACAGAACGCTATTGCAAAAGCCCTCGAAGAGTGCAACTTTGACGACATTAACCAGGGCTTTGGTGCCGTAGAAGAAAAGGTGCAAAACAAAGAATCCGAGGCTTCTGCCCGAAACGAAATGCTCAACACCTCTCTTGCCAGCAAGGTTGCTGAACTAGAGAACGCATCTGCTGATATCGAGGCGGAAAACGCTTTGGCTAAACTAGAGCAACAGCTTGGTTTTGCAAGCCCCGCTTCAACAACCGCACAACCTGCAACTGTTTCTGTTGGCGGTGGCGATAATAGTGCTGAGGCTGCTCTCAATCAGCTTGAACAGCGTCTCAAAAGTTAACAATCCTGGGGGCAACCGTTCCCGTAAATCTGCAAAAATCTACAAGTTCGAGTCTCAATCAGCTATTC